>VFQR01000114.1_pt1 | contig 197970 bp, 205 predicted proteins | sample 3512321 | NCBI WGS metagenome assembly VFQR01 (sample SAMN10412374, study PRJNA504923) | tailings metagenome | isolation source: Relicate 3 Philex TSF1 revegetated site | place: Philippines: Tuba, Benguet | collected 2017-08-29
TGCGCGGGCTGGCGCGGTTGATCTCGTCGGCCATCAGGAGCTGGGCGAAGATCGGCCCGGGCAGGAACCGGAACGAGCGGCGGCCGTCCTCCTGCTCCATCACCTCGGAGCCGAGAATGTCGGACGGCATCAGGTCGGGCGTGAACTGCACGCGGCGGGCATCAAGACCCAGCACGACACCCAGCGTCTCCACGAGCTTGGTCTTGGCAAGGCCCGGGACGCCGACGAGCAAGGCGTGGCCGCCGGCGAGGATCGCCACGAGCGTGCGCTCGATGACGCTCTCCTGGCCGAAGATGACCCGCCCGACGCTCTCGCGCACCCTGGCGATGTCGGCCAGCGCCTTCTCGGCCTCAGCGACCATCTCGGCGCCGCCGATGGTCGGTTCCTTGATCGCTACGCTCATGCCGCGCTCACCCTCGCCTCGCTAGGAAGGCGGCAATGCCGCCGAGATGCCGTGCCGACGCCGGTCAGCCATGACCTGTCAGCCTCGACGGCGCGTGTGGGAACTTAAGCGCCGCTCGATGGCTGACAAGCGCAACGACAGTGACTATTTCGTGACGATGACCGACGCCAGCGACGATAGCACGCAGGGCCTCCAGGGCGCCAATGATACAGGCGGCCTCGAGGCGCTTATCTCGCGTGCCGCGCCGCGCGGCCGCGGCCTCCCGCCTGTCGAGCGCTGGAACCCCGAGCTCTGCGGCGACATCGACATGGAGATCCGTGCGGACGGGACCTGGTTCTACATGGGCACGCCGATCGGGCGCATGCCGCTGGTCCAGCTCTTCGCATCGGTTCTGCGCAAGGACGAGGACGGCCGGACCTATCTGGTCACGCCGGTCGAGAAGGTCGTGATCCGCGTCGAGGACGCGCCCTTCGTCGCCGTCGAGATGAACGTCTCCGGCGAGGGTGATTCGCGGGTCCTCACCTTCCGCACCAATGTCGGCGACGTGGTCGAGGCAGGGCCCGACCATCCGCTGCGCTTCGTCGACGAGGACGAGACCGGCGGGCTGAAGCCCTACCTCCTCGTCCGCGGCCGGCTCGAGGCGCTGGTGGCACGGCCGGTGATGTACGAGATGGCCGAGATCGGCGAGGAGGTCGAGATCGACGGCACGGCCATGTTCGCGCTCCGCTCCAGCGGCGTCGTCTTCCCCGTCATGCCGATGGAGCAACTGGAGAGGCTGAGCAGGTGAACATGAACGCGCATGTGGACGCACGTGCTGGCCATCTCTACACGGCGGCCGACTTCCGCCGCCGCGCCGCGCGCGAGCAGGCGCCGCATTCCGACGACTGGGGCGACCACCGCCTCAACCCTGACCTACGCGAGCTGATCCTGGGCAACCGGCTGCGCGACGCGGCAGTGCTGATCCCCGTCGTCGACCGCGGGCGCGAGGCGACCATGCTTTTGACCCAGCGCAACGCGCATCTTCGCAGCCATGCCGGCCAGGTCGCGTTCCCCGGCGGACGCATCGACCCGCATGACGAAACGCCGGAGCGCGCCGCTCTGCGCGAGGCGGAGGAGGAGATCGGCCTCGGCGCCGAGCATGTCGAGATCGTCGGGCGGATGCCGGACTATGTCTCGGGCAGCGGCTACCGGATCGTGCCGGTGCTCTCAATCGTCCGGCCGGACTTCATGCTGACCATCAACGAGGACGAGGTGGACGACGCCTTCGAGGTTCCCCTCTCCTTCCTCATGGACCCTGCCAATCACGGCCGCGACAGCCGCGTCTGGCAGGAGAAGGAGCGCTTCTTCTACACCATGCCCTATGGCGACCGGCACATCTGGGGCGTGACAGCGGGCATTATCCGCACGCTCTACGAGAGGCTCTACCTTTGAAGAGAGCGGTCTCGATCGCAGGCCGCGCCTCCTGGCTGGAGGATGACGACCTCCAGCGGCTGCTCTCCATCCTGTCCGGGGGCGACGAGGAGGCAAGGGTCGCCGGCGGCGCCGTTCGCAACGCGCTTCTCGGCGAGCCGGTCACCGATATCGACATCGCCACGACCAACCTCCCCGACGCCACGATGAAGCGGGCCGGGGCTGCAGGCTATCGCGCGATCCCGACCGGCAAGGAGCACGGCACGATCACCGTGATCGCCAGGGGCCGGCCGATCGAGGTCACGACGCTGCGCTCGGACGTCGAGACCGACGGCCGCCGCGCCCGCGTCGTCTTCGGCCGCGACTGGAAACGCGACGCCGAGCGGCGCGACTTCACCATCAACGCGCTCTACGCAGAGGCCGACGGAACCGTGATCGACCTGGTTGGCGGGCTGGCCGATCTCGACGCCCGGACCATCCGCTTCATCGGCGATCCGGAGAGCCGCATCCGCGAGGACTATCTGCGCATCCTGCGCTTCTTCCGCTTCTTCGCGCGCTACGGCCACGGCCGCCCGGACGCCGAGGCGCTGAAGGCCTGCGCCCGCCTCAAGGGCGGCATGAGCCGGCTGTCGGCCGAGCGGGTCTGGTTGGAGATGCGCAAGCTGCTTGCCGCGCCCGATCCGTCGCGCGCGCTCCTCTGGATGCGCCAGGCAAGCGTGCTGACGGCTATCCTGCCGGAAACGGAGAAATGGGGGATCGACGCCATCCATGGTCTGGTCGCCGCCGAACGGGAATTCGGCTGGGCGGCGGACCCGCTGCTGCGCCTCGCGGCGATGGTGCCGCCGGACGAGGCCCGCATGCGCGCCCTCGCCGGGCGGCTGCGGCTGTCGAAAGCCGAGGGGGAACGGCTTGCGGAATGGGCCCGCACCGCGCCGGTTCCGGCAACGACCGAAATGGCGGAACTTGAAAGGCGGCTCTATCGCGATGGGCAGCAGCCGGTTGGTGACCGCCTGCGCATCTCGCTGGCGGGGACGCCCGACGAAGCTGCCCGGGCCGGCTTTGCGGCTCTTGCCGCAGCCGCCGAGGCCTGGGAGCGGCCGCGATTTCCGATCAGCGGGTCGGATCTGCTCGGCGCGGGGCACGCGCCCGGCCCGACGCTGGGGGCGCTGCTCGAGTCGCTCGAGGCGAGTTGGGTGGAATCCGGCTTCGCGCTCGACCGCGACGCGCTCATGGCGCGCGCCGCGGAGGCAAAGGGGAATTAGGCTGCCTGCCGGACCGGCTGAATACGCGAGCGGATCGCCTCGATCATCGTCTCGCGGATGATCGTCTCGCCATGCGTCTCGCGCATGTGCTCGACGGCGCGCCGCATCACCTCGGCCTCTTCCTCATGTCGAGTGTGCCAGTCGCAGCCGGGAACAAGCGAACCGCAGTGATATTCCTTCATGGTCTGGTCCTCCTGTCTGAGGGCGCATCTGCGCGCCAGAGCTATCCTAACACCAATATCGGTTCGTCGTTTCCGCGTTTCAAACAATTGATCCGGCTGCACAATGCTTCGCCATCAAGAGCATCTGCCTATTCGCGTCGCACCGGGGTGCCGCCGCCGACATCCAGGCGGGCAAGCTCGGCGATGATCCACTCGCGGAACCTGCGCACCTTGCCCGACCTCGCCCGCGCCGCCGTCGCCAGCAGCCAGTAGCCGATGCCGGTCGGGCTGCGCTCCGCGAAGGGCGCGACAAGCCTCCCGGCAGCAAGCGCGTCGTGCGCGAGCGTCGGCCAGGCAAGCATCATCCCCTGGCCCGCAATCGCGGCATCGAGGCAGAGCGAGGCATCGGTGAAGCCGTGACCTTCGGTCAGCTCGCTCTCGGCGATGCCGAACTGGTCGAGCCACAGGTTCCAGCGCAGCGTCGAGTTAACGTCGCGCAGGATCGGCACGCTGACGATGTCGCGGGGCGAGCGAAGGTTCGCGGCGATCTCGGGCGCGCAGACGGGAAACACCTCCTGCGCCACCAGGAACGTCCGTTCGACGCCCGGCCAGTTGCCGTCACCGACGCGGATGGCCAAGTCGACGTCGCTGCGGTCGAGGTCGACGAGTTCCACCGAGGCGTCGAGCCTGATCCTCAGGTCCGGATTGCTGCGCGAGAAGCCGGCGAGCCGCGGCACGAGCCATTTCGACGCGAAGACCGGCGCGACCGAGACGATGAGCGTGGTGTCGTCCTGCTCGGCCGCCAGCCGCACCGCGCGCTCGAGCTCCCGGAATCCGGCACCGAGCACCGGCAGCATGGCGCGGCCGAGCTCGGTGGGCGCAAGCCCGCGCGCCGTCCGGTCGAACAGGCGATGGCCCAGCTGCCGCTCGGCCTTGATGACCTGCTGGCTGACCGCGCCGAGCGAGACGCCCAGCTCCCGCGCGGCGGCCTGCAGCGAGCCGAGCCGTCCGACCGCTTCAAGCGCGCGCAGGCCGTTGAGGTGAAACCGGTTCAGGGCCTTCATGCAGGAAATCTATACAGACGTCGACGCAGAATCCATTGTTCTTCGCGAATGAAGTAGCAGAATCTTGGCATCGACCAGGCCATCGAACCCGAAGGAGCAGTGAGATGTTTAAGTTTCTCTACAGCGACTCGCGTCCCTCGCCGTACCGCTCACCGCCGCTTGACACTGCCGATGCGGTCGAGCCGGAGGCATGGCGCTGCGATCCCCTCGCCCATCCCGCCATCGCGGCGATGACGCAAGAGGAACTGGCCGACCTGCCGGCCGCGGAACTTCATCCGCGCGGACGCTGCTGATCAGGCGGCGCGGCGCTTGTCCTGCCGCTTCTCCAGTCGCTTTCGCATCCCCTCCGGATCGTCGAAGACGAGGTCGATGAGGGTCCTGGCGATCGGGTCCGGCTCGGTCCGCCGCTGCTCCCAGTTCCGCAGCGTCGCGACGGGGATGCCCAGCAGCGCCGCGAAGTCGGATTGAGACGCCATAAGCATGGCGCGGATAACCTTCAGCTTTTCCACGTCCTCGACAGGGCGCGAATTGGTGTCGTCCCATTCCGGATTGTCGATCTCATCCTGCCTGGCGATGCTATCGGCCATACTTCTTCACCTCGCGGTCATTGGCCTTGCGGACCGAGATCACTCTGATCTCGTTTTCGCGGACCGTGTAGACGCAAACGTGCAGTCGCTTGTCGACGTAGCCATACGCAATGAAGCGTTCTTCGCCATAGTCTCGCCTCGTGTCGAAGCGATGGGCCACCTGATTGCGTATCACCTCCGCGCCCAGCGCCAGCGAGAAGCCGCGCTCGCTGCGGGTCCACTGATCCTTGGTCGCGTCGAACGTGATCTTCATTCATCAGGCACTATGCGCTGTTAGCGCATAGTGCGCAAGTCTATGGCCACTTCACCTCCGGCGGCAGGCTGGAGAGGATCGAGTCGACATTGCCGCCGGTCTTCAGCCCGAAGATGGTGCCGCGGTCGTAGAGCAGGTTGAACTCGACATAGCGCCCGCGCCGGATCAGCTGCTCCTCGCGGTCAGCTTCCGTGTAGTTCTTGCCGAAATTCTGCCGGACCAAATGGTTGTAGACGACGAGGAAGCCGCGGCCGACATCCTGGGTGAAGGCGAAGTCGGCATCCCAGCCGCCCTTCTCCTCCGGGCTCTTCAGCCAGTCGTAGAAGATGCCGCCGATGCCGCGCGGCTCCTTGCGGTGGGGAAGATAGAAATACTCGTCGCACCACGCCTTGAGCCGCTCGTGATCGGCGACGGCGGCGTGCTTGTCGCAGACGAACTTCATCGACTTGTGGAAGGCGAGCGTGTCGGGGTCGTCCTGCGTCCGCCGGCGGCTGAGCACGGGCGTCAGGTCGGCGCCGCCGCCGAACCACTGGCGCGTCGTCACCACCATGCGCGTGTTCATGTGCACGGCCGGCACGTTCGGATTGAGCGGGTGGGCGATCAGCGAAATGCCCGAGGCCCAGAAGCGCGGATCCTCGCCGGCGCCCGGAATCTGCGACCGGAACTCCGGCGAGAACTCGCCATGGACGGTCGAGACGTGCACGCCGACCTTCTCGAAGACCCGGCCCGACATCATCGACATCACGCCGCCGCCGCCGCGTCCCTCGTCGCGCTGCCAAGGCGTGCGCTCGAAGCGCCCCGGCGCCCAGTCGGAATGCGGTCCCTGGAGCTCGTCCTCCAGCTTCTCGAACGCGTCGCAGATGCGGTCGCGCAGGTCTTCAAACCAGGCACGGGCGCGCCCCTTCTTCGCCTCGATGTCATCGGGAAGTCCGGGCGCGATCTCTGGCCGCTGCATCGGCGTCTCCATGCTGGGCGGTGCGGCCGCTGGCAGCGCTCGGCCGGCACGCAAGCCGTTGGAAAAGGGACTCGTCTTTTGGTGCGCCGATCCCTAATCTTCTGCAAGGCAGGGTCAAGGAGTCATTTGGTGCGTATCCCGCCCCGTCCGCCGCTCCACAGCCTCAAGCGCAGCCTCGACAGGCGCCGCGCCGAGGACAAGGCGCGCGACGGCTTTGTGCGCGAGACATTCCGGCTGCCGCGCACCGACGCCCGCGCCAAGGCGCGCGAATGGTTCGAGCGCTGGCCCAAGCAGGCCTACTGGACCGAGATCGAGAGCTGGTTCGAGCGGCCGGGCGACATCATCGAGTTCACCATCCGCCGCCTGCCCACCGCCGACTGACTACGAAGCGCCGAGCCGCGCCAGCACGGCGGGCGGGATGCCGTACTCGCGGATGGCGTCGTCATGGCGGCGGAGGCCGCACAGCTCGCGCTGGATGAAATAGGCGTGCACCGCACGCGCAGCCTCGCGGAGATGCGCCTGACGCGCCTCGTCATCCCGGGCGGCTCCGAGCAGCGCGAGCGTTCGCGCCACCCGCTCGCCGGCGCGCCCGAGCGAGACGGCCATCTCCTCGGCCAGCTCGTGATCGAGCGTGGCGACGCCGGTCTGCAACCTCTGGCCGGCGCCCTGCGGCAGTCGAAGCGACATGGTGCTACTCCGCCGCCATCCGGTCGCCGAGGAAGCCGCCCGACTGGCGCTTCCACAGCTGCGCGTAGAGCCCGTCGGCGGCGACCAGCCCCTCATGCGTGCCTTCCTCTACGATCCTGCCCTCGTCGATGACGACCAGCCGGTCGAGCGCGGCGATCGTCGACAGCCGGTGCGCGACGGCGATCACCGTCTTGCCTTCCATTAGCCGGTAGAGATTGTCCTGGATCGCGGCCTCGACCTCGGAATCGAGCGCTGAGGTCGCCTCGTCGAGGATGAGGATCGGCGCGTCCTTCAGCATCATGCGCGCGATCGCGATGCGCTGGCGCTGTCCGCCGGAGAGCTTCACGCCCCGCTCGCCGACATGGGCGTCGTAGCCCTTGCGGCCGCGCATGTCGGCGACCTCGACGATGAAGTCGTGCGCCTCGGCCCGCTTCGCGGCCTGGACGATCTCCGCCTCCGTCGCGTCCGGCTTGCCGTAGGCGATGTTGTCGCGGATCGAGCGGTGCATCAGCATCGGCTCCTGGCTCACCACCCCGAACTGGGCGCGCAGCGATGCCTGCGTCAGCGTGCGGATGTCTCGCCCGTCGAGCAGGATGCGCCCCTTCTCCACGTCGAAGAGCCGGAGCGCCAGGTTGACGATCGTCGTCTTGCCGGCACCGGAAGGCCCGACCAGCGCGACACGCTCGCCCGGCTTCACATAGAGGTTGAAGTTCTCGACGATGCCGCCCTCGCGGCCGTAGTTGAAGGTGACGTCTTCGAACCGGAGCTCGCCCCTCGCCCGCTCCATGGTGCCGGCGCCGGGTGCGTCCTTGATCGTCGGCTCGACAGAGATCGTGCCCGTCGCGTCCTGCACCGTCGCGAAGGAACGGATGAGGCCGTTGATGTTGAACATCATGTAGCCCGACATCTGGTTGAGCCGGTAGACGAGACCCATGGCGGCGGCGATCTCGCCGGTGGACGCCATGCCGTCCATCCAGCTCCGGACCGCGATCACGAAGACCGCCGCCATCATGAAGCCGTTGATGATCGCGACCGCCGAGCGGACGGTCGTGATTGCCCGCGTCAGCCCGCGCACCGCGACGAGGAAGCGCTGCATGCCGTCGCGCACGAAATCGTCCTCGTGGCGGCCGGAATCGAACAGCTTCACCGCCACGATATTGGTGAAGGCATCGACCAGACGGCCATTGAGGATCGAGCGCTCGTCGGCGGTCCTGCGGCCCGCCTGGCGGAGCGGCGGCAGGAGCAGCCAGGCGGCGATCACATAGGCGCCGAGCCAAAGTGCCAGCACCAGCGCCATCCACGGACTGACGATGGTCAGGATCGTGGCGGCCAGCACCAGGAAGGTCAGGAAGCTCCACAAGGTCTGCAGCGAGGAGACGATGAAGTCGCCCGTCGATTCGCCGCCCTGCATGATCTTGGTCGCGATCCGGCCGGCGAAGTCGTTCTGGTAGAAGGCGTAGGGCTGCTCGATCACCCGCCGGAACGACTGCCATCGCACGAGCTGGTAGAAGCTCGGCACGATCATCTGCTGCTCGACGACGGCGTTGGCGATCATGATGGCGGCGCGCACCACCAGCACGAGCACGACGAAGCCGACGAGCTCCGGCCAGTGGTCGGCGAGGAGCGTGGCGGGCGAAGACGCCTCCAGGATGTCGATCAGCCGCCCGAGCGCCCAGTAGAGCGCCGCATCGACCGCGCCCGAAAGACCGCCGACGATCAGGAGCAGGATGAAGGGCCCGCGCGCCTGCCGCGCGAAATAGAGGATGAAGGCGAAGGCGTCATTGGGCAGGACCGCGCGGTCGGTGTCGGCGAAGGGCTCGATGGCGCCCTCGGCCCGCCGCCAGATGCGCTCGGCGAAGGTCGGGCTGTCGCCGTTCCTTCCCTCCCCGGTCTCTTGCTGGCTCTGCATCTGCGGATCGCGGCTCCAGGGTCGATGCCCGCCCTCGGGCGCCGGGCATCGCGGGACCGGCGCATTTCGACCCCGCCAATATGTGCATCCGCTCGTGCCGAACAAGATGACTGGCGCGAGACTCCGAATCATCTTATGAGTTCTGACAGCCGCGCATGAGGTGCCGCTCCATCAGGAGAGGACCTATGGCCAAGCGGCTCCAAGATTTCTTTGCGGACCAGTTGCTTGAACGAGCGTTCGAGCTCGTGCTTGGTCTGATCTGCTTGCCCGCCCAGTGCTGGGTTACCCTGTCCCTAATTGCGATAGTTTTGGCTGGCCGGCTACGGCAGAGGCATGCCGCATCATCCCGCCGAGCTTCTGGACGGCGCCGGGGACGAGCTCGCAGGCGAGCAGGCGGTCGGGGTCGACCGGCCGCGGCATGGCGATCTGCCCGCGGGGCACGCGCTGGAAGCCGAGCGGGCCGTAATAGGGCTCGTCGCCGACCAGCACGACCGCCGCGGCGCCGGCTTTCCTCGCCGCATCGACCGCGATCCGCACCAGCTTCTTGCCGATGCCGAGATTCTTCCAGGACGGCCGCACGGCGAGCGGCCCGAGCAGCAGCGCCTGCCCCTCGCCGGCCACGACGGGCGTCATCCGCACCGAGGCGATCACCTCGTCGCCGTCGAGCGCCACGAAGGAGAGGTCGCGGGCATGCGGACCGGCCTCGCGGATGCGATAGGCGGCGCGGGCGAAGCGGCCGGGACCGAACGCCTCCTCGTTGATCGATTCGATGGCTTGGTCGTGCGCGGGTTCTTCCGCCACATAGGCGACGTCGGCAAGGCTCATGGGAATGGGTCCGGCAAGGGAGAGGTCGGAGAGGATTGGTGGCGCACGGCGCCCCCGCGCCTCAGGCGCGGCGTGCCCTTCGTCGTCGCTCGATCCGATATGCCGACACGTCGTCTCTCCCAATGGAGCCGCACCTATCACCTGCCGCGCCCGCCGTCCATCGCGAGATTCGGGCGTGGCCCGCGCAGCGACCGTTCTTCGCGCGTTGACGATCCGTCAAGAGGGCAACCGGTTGGGCACGGCCGCGTTCGGCCCTAGATCGAGGTAAGCGAGAAAGGACGAGTGCGATGGGACTTCTGGTCGACGGCGTCTGGCAGGACAAGTGGTACGACACGAAGGATTCGGGCGGCCGCTTCGAGCGGCAGGAATCGAAGTTCCGCGACTGGGTGACGAAGGACGGCCGCCCCGCCGAGGGCTCGTCGCGCGGCTTCAAGGCCGAGCCCGGCCGCTATCATCTCTATGTCTCCTACGCCTGCCCCTGGGCGCACCGCACTCTGATCTTCCGCAAGCTGAAGAAGCTGGAGGACGTCATCTCCGTCTCCATCGTCCACCATTTCATGGGCGAGAACGGCTGGACGTTCAGGCAGGAGGACGGGGCGACGGGCGACGATCTCCACGGCTTCGACTTCCTCCGCCAGGTCTACACCAAGGCCGATCCGAACTTCACGGGGCGCGTCACCGTGCCGGTGCTGTGGGATCGGAAGGAGGGGACGATCGTCAACAACGAGTCGTCCGAGATCATCCGGATGCTGAATTCGGCGTTCGACGAATGGGGCGACGCCTCGGTGGACTTCTCGCCGGCCCGCCTGCTGCCGGAGATCGACCGCATCAACGCCCGCGTCTACAAATCGGTCAACAACGGCGTCTATCGGGCCGGCTTCGCCACCACGCAGGAAGCCTATGAGGAAGCCTTCGACGAGCTCTTCGCCATGCTCGACGAGCTGGAGCAGCGGCTGGCGCGGGCGCGCTATCTGGTCGGCGAGAAGCTGACGGAGGCGGACTGGCGCCTGTTCACCACGCTGGTGCGCTTCGACGCCGTCTACTTCTCGCACTTCAAGTGCAACCTGAGGCGGATCGCCGACTACCCGAACCTGTCGAACTATCTGCGTGACCTCTATCAGGTCCCGGGCGTCGCCGAGACCGTCAACATGCACCACATCAAGCACCACTATTATGCGAGCCACGAGACGGTGAACCCCACCCGCATCGTGCCCAAAGGGCCGGAGCTCGACTTCATGGCACCGCACGACCGGGAGAGGTTCAGGGCAGCAGCGTAGGCGTCAGGCTTGACCCTGCTTATTCGGGCAGCCCCGCCGCACGGAACATGGCGGCGAGGCGCTCCGCCTCCGCGGTCTCGAGGAAGGGAACGGCTCTCATGTGGCGGGCGATGGTGAAGGCGGGGTAGATCTCATCCATCTTCGCCCGCGCCTGCTCAACCTCGTCCGACAAGCCGAGCTGCGCAGCAGCAGCCGCGCGGTAGAGCCAGCAGGCGAAAGCGCGCGGCGCCCGCTCGGCGCAGGCGCGCGTCTTGCTCAGCGCCTGCTCGAATTCGCCCAGCATGACCAGCGGCATCGACTGCAGGGCAAGGTTCAGCGCTGGCGTGAAGGGGTCGAAGCGCATGCCGCGATCGAAGGCCTCGACCGCTTCGCGATAGCGGCCGGAGAACATCAGGATATTGGCGTGAATGCCATGCGCTACCCAGTCATTCGGATTGAGCTCGAGCGCCCGCTGGACGGCCTCGACACTCGCCTCGTGCTGTCGCGACCACATCAGCGTGAAGGCAAGCATGGCCTGGGCCGTGGCGAAATTGCCGTCCAGCGCCACCGCCCGCTGCGCCGCCTCCCGCGCCCGCTGCAGCATTTCAGGGCTGTGCTGGTCCGGGCCGTATGGCTGGATGTAGAACTGCAGCAGAGCTGCCGCCAGCACTTCCCAACCGGCGGCATAGGCGGGGTCCAGCGCGATGGCGCGTTCGGCTAGACGTTGCGCTTCGCTGGCGCCGTCCCGGGTGAATGTCAGATAAGCCGCGCGCGCCCGCAGCGCGAGTTCGTAGACCTGCATATTCGCCGGCGGTCCGGATCGCAGTCTCGCCGCAGCGTCGGTCCTGGCGTGCACGACGAGTTGCTCCGCTACTCGGTCGACCACTTCCTGCTGGATGTCGAACACGTCGGCGAAATCGCGGTCGTAGCTTTCGGTCCATCGGCTGGCGCCGCTCTTGGCGTCGACGAGCTGCGCCGTGATGCGCAGTCGCTCCCCCCCTCTGCGCACGCTGCCCGTCAGGAGATAGTCGGCGCCCAGGTCGCGGCCGACGGATACCGGGTCGGCCGCCGGGTCGCGGTAGCGGAAGCTGGAGTTGCGCCCGACTACGGTGAGGTCGCGGAAGCGCGATACCGCTGTCATGATGTCTTCCGTGATGCCGTCGCCGAGCCAGGTCTCGTCGGTGCCGGCCGTGACGAATGGAAGGACCGCGATGGTCAGCCGCTGGATACCGCCCGATCCCTGCCGCAGCAGCCCGGACTGCCAGGAGACCAGTCCGGCGGCAACGAGCAGCAGAACGGCCGCGGCTGCCAACCACGGCAGACGACGGGCGCGGGGCCCGGTGACGGGATCGGAGCGGCCGCTCAGATCGATGGCCGTCGTCGAAGAGACGGTGGCCACGAACTCGTAGCCGCGGCGGGGCACAGTACGTACATACTGTTCGCCATCATCGCCGAGGGCCTTGCGGATGTCGTATATGCATTGGGCAAGCGCGTCGTCGTTGACGATCACGTCCGGCCACACGAGCGCCACCAGCTCGTCCTTCGAAACCACCCGCCCCGCCCGCTCGACGAGGATCCTCAAGACGTCGAAGGCCTTGGGCCTGAGCACGACATCCGCACCGTCGCGCTGCAGGCTCAACCGGCCGAGGTTGAGCATGTAAGGTCCGAACCGGTACCCCGCGACCAAATGTGCAGTCACCCGTCCGCTTCGAGGCCGCTCTCGATCCCGAAGAGTGTAGCGAGAATTGCTCCCGTTTGCACTCCTTCAGCAGCAGCGCACCAACCGGCGGCCTGTCTGATCCGCCTTGATGCCGCATTCCGCGGTCTTGCCGACCCTTACCACTCCTCCTCGACCACCCTTCCCGCAAACACCTCGGCCAGCCGCCGCCGCGTCGCCGGCGTCGTTTCTTCCGGCAGTGCGTCCAGCGGGAAAAACCCGGCCTCGGCGATCTCGCGGTCCGGCAACTTCGGCCCGTGAGCAACAAATTCCCGCACGAGATAGAGCGCGACGTGGTCGCGCCGGCTGGCGCGGCGGTTCATGTGCAGCGAACGCAGTTCCGGAATGCCTGAGAGGGTGACGTTGCCTTCCTCCTCGAGTTCCCGCGCCAGCGCCTGGAGCGCCGTCTCGCCGGCCTCGACCCCACCGCCCGGCAATTGCCAGCCCGGCACATAGGTATGGCGTACGAGGAGGACCGTTCCGCCCGCCTCGTCGTGGACGATCGCGCGCACGCCAAAAGTCATCGGCCGGCGGAGCAGGAAGAAGGCGTGGAACAGCCGGTTGCGGAGCCGCGACCTGAGGGGGGCGTCGCGGGCGCCGTCGTCGGTCGTCATCGCCGGCGCGGGTGGCGCGTCGCCGTCCTGCGCCCTAAGACATGATTATGTTCAGGCTCGCGCATTTCTCCGACGTCCATCTCGGACCCCTTCCCGACGTAAGCTACCGCGAACTCGCGTCGAAACGCATCACCGGCTACATCAACTGGCGCCGCAACCGGCGCGGCAGCTTCCAGACCCGGGTCATCGAGTCGATCGTCGACGATATCGCGATCCAAGAGCCCGACCATGTCGCGCTGACCGGCGATCTCGTCAACCTCGCGCTCGATGCCGAGATCGAGCTGGCACGGCAATGGCTGACGGCACTCCCCTTCGAGGACCACGAGGTGACAGTGGTGCCTGGCAACCACGACACCTATGTGACCGGCGCGCTGGCGAAGGCCTGCCGCGCATGGCGGCCCTTCATGCTGGGCGACGGCGCGGCGGAAGGCGGGCGCGTCACCTTTCCGTTTCTGCGCAGGCGCGGACCGGTCGCCCTCATCGGCGTCTCCTCGGCACGCGCCATGCTGCCCTTCGTCGCAGCAGGCATCTTCGAGAGCCGCCAGGCCAAGCGCGTGGCGGAACTCCTCGATGAGGCTGGCCGCGAGGGTCTCTACCGCGTGGTCCTGATCCACCACCCGCCGGTGCGCGGCGCGACAGGGAACCACAAGCGGCTCTACGGCATCGCGCGCTTCCAGCGGATGATCGCCCGGCACGGCGCGGAGCTCGTCCTGCACGGCCACACCCATCTCGCCACGACACACTGGATCGACGGGCCGGCCGGTCCCCGGACGGTGCCGGTCATCGGCGTCCCGGCCGGGGGCCAGGCGCATGGCGAGGCGAAGACGCCGGCACAGTACAACCTGTTCGAGATCGACGGCGACGCCGGCGGCTGGCGCACGCGGCTGGTGCGGCGCGGCGTGGTGGGCTCCGATGCCGCGATCGAGGATTACGGCGAGGAGATCCTGTGGGGGCCGGGCACCGCACCCGAATGAGCGCGGCTGCAATATCAACGGGTTGGCCGCCGCTGTGGAATCAGCATCGCAGCACGTTGAATTTAGATGCCAAGAAAGGCTGCGACCCGCTCCCAGGCAAACAGCGCGAAGACGGCGGAGCCGGCGATCATGCCGAGGAAGACGACGCCCAGCGCCTGCAGGATCGCGGCGCCAGCGCCCTCGCGCCGCGCAGGCGCCTCGTCGGCGGCGGAGAACCCTTCGGCCCTGGGATTGGCGATGCTCAGGGAATCGGCGGCAAGCGCACGCTCCCGCTCCACGATCCGCTCGGCGACGTAGCGCGTCACCTGCCGGGCGACGGCCTTGATGTCGAGCGTCTCGGCGAGAACGACGCGGCCGAGCCGCGTGTCCTTGACGAAGCGGTAGGTGCGACGGTCGCGGCCGAGCCCGACATGAGCGACGGTGTCGACCCAGAGTCGCGGCTGCGAGCCCGCCGACACGGTCAGGTCGAAGCGCTCGTCGCCCTCGGGGATATCGGCCATCAGCGGCTCGAGCTCCTGCGCGAGCAGCTCGAGGCGCATGCGCTGCGCCTCGCGCATCTCGACGACGACGTCGTCGCGTTCGGCCATGTCGTTCTTGACCTGGCGGACCGCCTCGACGAGCGGCCTCTGGCGTCCTGCCGACTCGCTCATGAGCTCTGCTCCGGACCTGATGGTTAACCGCTGGTTAACACAGGAACGGGGCGAAATCACGCCCGCCGCGGGGTCCTCCCAAGGCTTCTTCAGCGCAGGGCGAGGATGCGGTTCGCCGCCGACACCACGGCCTCGAGCGAGGCCGCCACGATGTTGGTGTCGATGCCGACGCCGAAGAGCTTCCCGCCGGGGTGCTCGACCTCCATGTAGCAGATGGCGGCAGCGTCGGAGCCGTGCTGCATCGAGTGCTCGGAATAGTCGTTGACGCTCATCGCGATCCCGAGATGGCGCGACAGCGCATCGACGAAGCCGTCGATCGGGCCGGTGCCGGTGCCCGTGATCGTCGTCTCGCGCCCGCCATCCGTAATCACCGCCTCGACCACGCGCCGCCCCTTCTTTTCGGTATCAGGGAAGGTCTGGTGGTCGACGAACTTCAGCCGCGCGCCGGGCTGCTCGACATAACGCTCCATGAAGCGCTCGTGGATGCGCCGCGACGGCAGCTCCTTGCCCTCGGCGTCGGTGATCTGCTGGATGTCCTGGCTGAACTCGATCTGCAGGTTGCGGGGCAGGTTGAGCCCGTAGTCGGCCTGCATGACATAGGCGATGCCGCCCTTGCCCGACTGCGAGTTGATGCGGATGATCGCCTCGTAGGTGCGGCCGACATCGGCCGGATCGATCGGCAGATAGGGCACCTCCCAGAGCGGCTTGTTCGCCTTGCGATAGGCCTTCATGCCCTTGTTGATCGCGTCCTGGTGCGAGCCGGAGAAGGCCGTGTAGACGAGCTCGCCCACATAGGGATGCCGCTCGGGTACCGCCATCTGGTTCGAATATTCGAACACGTCCTTGATGCGGTTGATGTCGGTGCAGTCGAGCATCGGGTCGACGCCCTGCGTGTACATGTTGAGCGCCAGGGTGACGATATCGACATTGCCGGTGCGCTCGCCATTGCCGAACAGCGTGCCCTCGACCCGGTCCGCCCCCGCCATCAGGCCGAGCTCGGTCGCCGCGATCCCCGTGCCGCGGTCGTTGTGCGGGTGCAGCGACAGGATGATCGCCTCGCGTCTGTCCAGGTTGCGATGCATCCATTCGATCTGGTCGGCGTGGATGTTGGGCGTCGACATCTCGACCGTCGCCGGCAGGTTGAGGATCAGGCGGTTCTCGGGCGTGGGGTCGACGATCTCGGTGACCGCGTTGCAAATCTCCAGCGCCACCTCGAGCTCGGTGCCGGTGAAGCTCTCCGGCGAATACTCGAAGCGGAAGCCGCCGCCGGCCTTGGCGGCCATGTCGGTGATCATCTTGGCCGCGTCGGTAGCGATCTGCTTGATGCCCCTGACGTCCTTTTCGAACACGACGCGCCGCTGCAGCTCGGAGGTCGAGTTGTAGAAGTGGACGATCGGCCTGCGCGCACCTTGAAGCGCCTCGAAGGTGCGCGTGATCAGCTCCGGCCGGCACTGCACCAGCACCTGCAGCGACACGTCGTCGGGGACGCCGCCCTCCTCGATCGCCCAGCGGGCGAAGTCGAAATCGGTCTGCGAGGCGGACGGGAAACCGATCTCGATCTCCTTGAAGCCCATGTCGAGCAGGAGCTGGAACATGCGCGCCTTGCGCTCGTGGCCCATCGGGTCGATCAGCGCCTGGTTGCCGTCGCGCAGGTCGACCGAGCACCAGATCGGCGCCGTCTCGATGCGCTTCGCGGGCCAGGTGCGGTCGGGCAGGTCGACCGCCGGATAGGGCTGGTATTTCCGGGCGGCGTCCGGCATGCCGCGGCGGCCGGTGCCCTTCGTCATGATCGTGTGGTCGTTCATCGTCGTCTCTCCCGCGCCTTGCGGAGCTCTGCCCACGCGCCCGGCGCATCTAAACCTTGTTACGGATATCGGATGTCAGGAGCGGAAGCCGCTGGCGGCATGTCGACCGCCGGGCGCTCCTTCAGCGGACCCGGCGATCGCCGCTAAGGCCGAGAAGCAGCGCGCGCGAAGGACGGCCCGCGTGGGCGGACGTGTCGGCTTCACAGATGACGCAGCGCGAGATCATGCGCGGATTGATAGCGGGGAGCGGGAACGGGTGCAAGAGCGCTCATCGTTCCTCTGCCATACGGTGCCACGTCCGGCAGGCCGCCACCGCTTGCGAACTGGTAGCGTGGACTATCATGCTGCGGAACCCTAGCCGCGTTGGGCAGTTGAAAGCGTGCGGCCGGGCGCATGGCCGTGCGCGGGAGGTGACGGGATGTGACTGCAGCGGTCGGCAATGACCACGATCGCAATCTCCTGCGGCTGAAACGCCACTGGCGCACGTCGTCGCTTGCCTTCCAGTTCCTCACGGTCGGCGGGGCGGTGTCCTTGTTTGCCGCTCTTCTCGTCGGCTTGCTGGTCACGTCGCTCATCGAGCGCGCCGTCACGCGCAACGCCGCCGCCACGACCGCTCTCTATGTCGACAGCGTCATCGCCCCGCTCCTTCCCGACCTCCAGCGCAACGTCGTCCTCACAGATCCCATCAAGCGCGCGCTCGACGAGACGCTCGGCCAGGGCGCGCTGGCGGACAGGCTGCTGGCCATGCGGATCTGGAGCACGGACGGAACGATCCTCTACGCGACCAACGAGATGATGGTGGGCCGCCAGTTCGCGCTGGGGGGCGAGCTCGAGCGCGCCGCGGACGGCGAGATGGGCGCCCGCTACGAGGATCAGGGTACCGGACACGAAGCGGCGGGCTTCACGACCTCCGCCCCGCTGCTCGCGATCTACAATCCGCTGCTCCAGCCCTGGTCCGGCGAGGTGGTCGCCGTCATGGAGTTCTACGAGCTCGCCCACGAGCTGCACGAGGAACTGCGGACCGCCCGGCGCTGGAGCTGGCTGGCGGTCGCGGGCACGACGGCGGTCTTCTTCCTCGTCCTGAGCGCCATCGTGCTGCGCGGCAGCCGCACCATCGACGACCAGGCACAGAGGCTCTCCGTCCAGGTGCAGGAACTGACGCGGCTGCTCGCCAAGAACGAGGCGCTGGAGAAGCGCGTGCGCAAGGCCGCGCAGCGCACCACGGCGCTCAACGAAAGCCACCTGCGCAGGCTGGGCGCCGACCTGCACGACGGACCGGCCCAGCTGATCGCGCTCGCCTCGCTGCGGCTCGACAGCGAGGCGCTCGCCGCCACCAGTACGCCCCCGGAGGAGCGTGAGCGCGAGCTCGGCCGCATCAGGGACTCGCTCGGGAACGCGATGCGCGAGATCCGCACGATCTGCCGCGGGCTCGTCCTGCCCCAGATCGAGACCGCCGGCTTCGCCGATGTCGTCTCGCGGGCGATCGACGACTACGAGCAGCGGACCGGGATGGCCGTCGAGCGCCGCATCGGGCCGGTCGACTTCGCCGTCCCCCTGCCGCACCGCATCTGCGGCTATCGCTTCGTGCAGGAGGCGCTGAACAACGGTTACCGCCATTGTCCGGGCGCGCCCCAATCCGTCGCGGTCGAGACCGAGGGAAGGCTCGTGCGTGTCGAGGTCTCGGATCGTGGCCCGGGCTTCAATCCCGAGAAGGTCAGGACGGGGAGCATCGGCATCGAAGGGATGCGCGACCGGGTGGAGAGCCTCGGCGGCATCTTCCACCTCCGCTCGTCGCCTGCCGGGACCACGCTGAAGATGTCGCTGGAGATCGAGGAGGGCCGATGAGCGCGGAGATGACGCTGGCGATCGTGGACGACCATCCGCTCTTCCGGGAGGGCGTCGTGCGCAGCATGGAGGAGACCGGCCGCTTCAGGATCGTGGGCGAGGGCAGCACATGCGACGACGCCGTCCGCCTCGCGCGGGAGGCTCGGCCGGACATATTGCTCCTCGATCTCTCGATGCCGGGCGGCGGCCTGGAGGCGATCGGCCGCATCAAGGCGCAGCACCCTGCGATCCGCATCGTGGCGCTGACCGTTTCGGAGTCGGCGGACGATGTGACCGTCGCATTGAACCGTGGCGCCAACGGCTACGTGCTGAAGGGCGTCGGCTCACGCGCGCTGACGGAGATCCTGCTGATGGTGGCGAAGGGCGAGACCTACGTGACCCCCTCGCTCTCGGCCCGGCTGCTGTCGCGCCTCTCCTCCCAGGCTCGCGACAACGCGACGCCCGATCCCGTCGACAGCCTGTCGGCGCGCGAGCGCGAGGTTCTGGAACTCGTCGCGGCCGGGTTGAGCAACAAGGAGGTCGCCCGCAAGCTCGATCTGAGCGAGAAGACGGTCAAGCACCACATGACCTATGTGCTCGCCAAGCTGAAGGCCAGCAACCGCACCGAGGCCGCGATGAAGCTGCGCGGATGGACGACACCCGCGGAAGCTCAGGGCCCCCGCAGCAGCCTCAAATAGTCGCCCATCGTGGCTCTGCGCTCGACGATGACCCGGTCCTGTGCGTCGCGCATGACGTAGCGGCCATTGCTGACCGTCTCCTGCATGCCGTTGTCGTGCATGATGCGGGAATAGGCAGTTGGCGGAGCCGCGCTCGTCGCGCTCGCCGGGTTCGAGGACGAGCCGGGCTGTCCGGGGCTGCCTCCTGTGCCACTGCCTCGACCGCTTCCGCCTGAAGCCCCGCCACTGCCACCGGGACCGCCGCCGCCGCCGCCGGCACCACCGCCACCGCCGCCGCCAGAACCGCCGCCACCACCGCCGCCACCACCGCCGCCTCCGCCACCGGCACCGCCGCCGCCTCCGCCACCGGCACCGCCGCCGCCGCCCCCACCGCCCTGGGCGAATACGGGTCGAGCCGGCGCGGCCAGCGCGATTGCGGTCGCCGCGAGCTGGATCAGCAATAGTCTTCGATTGGGCAGTTCGGTCACGTCCGGCTCCCTTGCGGGGAGATGTTCATGCCTCAGGTCGGATTTGGCAACGAGCAAAAAAAGGCCCGCCAGACCGGAGTCTGGCGGGCGCCGGCATAGGAAGGGACGTTGCTATACCGGACCCAGGTGGCCTAGGCGCTCGCGCCCACGGCAAACATTACGAGGCTCAGGATGAAGACTGGAAGCAGCAGCCAGCGAGCCTGATAGACACTGTTCGTCATGTCTCTATCTCATCTCAGGTAAGACACGTTGGATTCGGGCTGACAACACGACTGGAAGGCCGCCGTTCCACCGCCGGACCAATGCGCGCGGAGGGTCGGACTTTGGTCCGATGCCGCGCTGCCCGTACGTCCGGCCATCGCCGTACAACGACATGGACTGAACCTACCAGGGGCCGGGGCGCGCCGCTCCCGGCCTGATCTCGATCAAGGCGGGCGGCGCCGGAGAAGCGCATTTCTTGCGCACGATCTCCAGCGGGTTCCCATGTCCACAAGCCTCTTCGCCGCCGCCGTGCTCGCGCTGCTCCTCGCGCCGGGGCCGACCAACACGCTCATGGGCGTCGCCGGCGCGCAGGGCGGCGTCAAGCGCGTCCTCCGCCTCCTGCCGGCCGAACTGGCGGGCTACCTGGCGGCGATCCTGCCGCTCGCATTCATCGGGGAGCGCGTTCTCGGCCACTGGCCGCTGGCGGCCATTGCGCTGAAGGCACTGGCGGCGCTCTGGGTCATGGTTCTTGCGATCGGACTCTGGAGAACCGACGGGGAAACCGCCGTCGCCGACGTATCCGCGGGGCGCATCTTCCTCACGACGCTGCTCAATCCCAAGGCGCTGGTGTTCGGTCTCGTCCTCCTGCCCGCGCCCGCCGAGGCCGGGTTCGTGCCGCATCTCGGCCTGTTCTGCCTGCTGGTCGTGGCGGTCGCCCTCCTCTGGGGCGCCGCCGGCGCGCTGACGCGGCTCGGGGGTGGCGGCAGGCAGAGGCTGCTTCTTGTCCGGCGCGCCGCATCGCTCTGGCTCGGCTTCGTGTCGATCGGGATGGTCGTCGGTCTCGCCGCGCCCTGAGCGGGCGGCCGTCCTGGCTAGACCAGCGCCGCGAGATCGGCGCGGAAGCCCCGCGCTTCCGAATGCGTCACCCGCGCGTCGACCGCCTCATGCGCGGCCTGCCAGATCGGCACGGCGTCTGCGAGCAGCGACCGCCCGTGTCCGGTGAGAACGAGCCGCCGGTTGCGGCGGTCCTTGTCGTCCGGCCGCACCTCGACCAGCCCGCGCCTCTCGAGCGGCTTGAGCGCGGCCGTGAGCGTCGTGCGGTCCATGACGAGGAAGTCCGCGATCTCGGACATGCGGGCCGCGCCGGGCCGGTTGAGCGCCATCATCAGCGAGAACTGGCCGTTGGTGATGCCGAGCGGCTTGAACACCTCGTCGAAGCGTCGCGACAGCGCCCGCGCCGCCCGGCGCACCGCAAAGCACAGGCACGTGTCGCGCACGTGCAGCGTCGTCTTCAGGTCGATCGGCGATTCCTTTGACATGCGTCCATAAATGTTGATATCAACGCATTTGTCCAGTGGGTTGGGGCCGACGGTCGAGGAGGAAGTGAAATGGCAGGGAAAGTCTGCGTTCTGGTCGGCACCAAAAAGGGTGCTTTCGTGTTCGAGGGCGACGCCGCCCGCCGCGACTGGAAGCTCAAGGGCCCCTTCGGCCAGACGATGCCCATGAACCACGTGATCGGCGACGCGGCGACCGGCACCATCTATGCCGGCGGCGGCGACCCCTGGTTCGGCCCCGCCGTGTGGAAGTCGACCGATCTCGGCGAGACCTGGACCCATTCGAGCCAGGGCCTGGCATATGAGGAGGGCCAGGAGCCCGTCTCCTCGGTCTGGAGCCTGAACGCCACGAACTGCAGCCTCTATGCCGGCGTCCAGCCGGCCGGCCTCTTCCGTTCCGACGACGGCGGCGAGAGCTGGAGCCACATGGAGGGCCTGCAGAAGCACCCGACCCGCCCGGAGTGGAATCCCGGCGGCGCCGGCCTCATCCTCCATTCGCTGCTGGTCGATCCGCGCGACCATGGCCGCATCTGGGTCGGCATCTCCTCGGCCGGCGTGTTCCACTCGGCCGATGGCGGCGCGACCTGGGAGCCCCGCAACAAGGGCACCCGCGCCGACTATATGCCGGACGACCAGCGCTATCCCGAATTCGGGCAGTGCGTGCACTGCCTCGTCATGGCGCCGGGCAAGAGCGACCTCCTCTACCAGCAGAACCATTGCGGCATGTACCGGAGCGAGGATGGCGGCCGGACCTGGCAGAGCATCGAGGAGGGCCTGCCCTCCTCCTTCGGCTTTCCGGCCGCGGTCCACCCGCGCGAGGAGGGCACCCTCTTCCTGCTGCCGCTCAACGGCGACATCAAGGGCCGCTACATGCCGGACGCCAAGGCCGCGGTCTGGCGCACCCGCGACGGCGGGCGGACATGGCAGGACCTGCGCAACGGCCTGCCGCAGGAGAACGCCTTCTTCGGCGTCCTGCGCCAGGCGATGGCGACCGACCGCATGGAGCCGGCGGGCGTCTATTTCGGCACGTCGGGCGGCGAGCTCTACGGCAGCGCCGACGAGGGCGAGAGCTGGACCCCGATCGCCCGCCACCTCCCGACGATCCTCTCGGTCGAGACGATGGTCGTCGACGGCTGATGAACCGGCCCGAGACATTGGCAGCCGCCGGCCAGGCGACCGTCAGGGTCAAGCTTCCTGCCCTGCTGGTCGAGCTCTTCCCGGGCTCGCTGCGCGAGGTCGAGCTTCAGGCGGCGACAGTCGCCGAGATGGTCGACGGGCTCGACCGGCTCTGGCCCGGCATGGGCGACCGCATCCGCGATTCCCGCCCGTCGATCCGCAAGCACATCAACGTCTTTGTCGACGGGGAGCGGGCGAAGCTCGAGACGCCGCTCGCGCCGGGCACGAAGGTCTACGTGCTGACGGCGATCAGCGGCGGCTGAAGCAGGACGGGCGCCTCCTCCGTTCGCCAGCCCCACAAAGAAGAGGGCGGGTCCCCCGACCCGCCCACATCCCCGCAAAAGAAGAGGGCGGGTCCCCCGACCCGCCCTCCGGCGCCCCCGCGCTCAGGCCGTCCCGCCTGTTCAGATATTCACTGCCCGCACGCCGGGCTCGAGCTGCCGCCGCACGGCCTCGGGCATCTGCCGCTGCGGGTACATCAGCGGCTCGTCATGGACGACGACCACGACGGTATCGAGCGGCACGCGGTTGTAGAGGTCGATGATGTCCTGGTTGAACATCCGGATGCAGCCAGACGAAACCGCGAGCCCGATCGACCACGGCTCGGACGTGCCGTGGATGCGGTAGAGCGTGTCCCTGTTGCCCTGGAAGAGGTAGAGCGCGCGCGGGCCGAGCGGGTTGTCGAGCCCCGGCTCCATGCCGCCGGCATGCTGCGCGTAGCGGTCCGGCTCGCGCGCGATCATCGCCTGGGTCGGCGTCCAGCGCGGCCACTCGGCCTTGCGGCCGACGCGGGCCGTGCCCTCGAACGCGAGTCCCTCGCGGCCGACACCGATGCCGTAGCGCATCGCCATCCCGCCTTCCTGGACGAGATAGAGGAAGCGGTTGGTGGTATCGACGACGATGGTGCCCGGGCGCTCCGAGCGGTGCCAGCGGACCTGCTGGCGGAAGAAGCGCTCGTCCACGTTGCGGATGTCGGTCGCCGGCAGCGGGTGCCGCTCGTCGGGGCGCGCGCCGTACATGGCGACGAAGAAGGCATTGGGGCCGGCCGGCTCCGCCACATAGGCGTTGGGAGCGCCAGAGGAGGACATGCAACCGGCAAGCACCAGTGGCAGCAGGATGACCGCCAGGAGGCGGGAGAGAAACTTAGCTGGTCGTGCAGACACACACATCGAGGAACCCGTCGAATACATTGAACTTCTTGCTCTTCGCCCGTGAGGGCGGGCCGCGGCCGCAAGGACCGCGCGTCGCCATCCGGAGTGCTGGCCAATCGTGGCCATGGCGGGGACAGAATCCGCCGAAAAGGTGACGGCGGCGCTACTGTGGCCGGCTGGCCACAGGTCACGGAGGCGCCATTCAGGCGAAGGGCACGGCGCTGGTGCCCGGCGGCAGCTTCGCCTCCTCCTCGGGCTCGACATGGATGACGACCCGCACCGAAGGAATCTCGGCCTTCAGCGCCGCCTCGATGCGGTCGCAGATCATGTGCGACTGCGCGACCGTCATGTCGCCCGGCACGACGAGATGGAACTCGATGAAGGTCGCCCGGCCGGCGATGCGGGTCTTGAGGTCGTGGACCTCCAGCGCGCCTTCCGAATTGGCCGAGATCAGGTCGCGGATGCGCATGGTCTCGGCCGGCTCCGCGCCGACATCCATCAGCCCCTGGACGGAGCTCGAGATCACCTTCCAGCCTTGCCAGAGGATGTTGACCGCGACCAGGATGGCGAGCAGCGGATCGAGCACGTACCAGCCGGTCGCGACCGCCGCCACGAGGCCGACGATGACGCCCGCGGACGTGATGACGTCCGTCATGACGTGGCGGCCGTCCGCCTCCAGCGCCGGCGAGCGATGCCTGCGCCCGTAGCGGATCAGGATCGTCGCCCAGATCCCGTTCAACACGCCCGCCGCGCCGTTGATGGCGAGGCCGAGCACCGGCTGGTCGAGCGGCCGCGGATCGAGCAGCGTCTGGAAGGCGTGGACGAAGATGAGGATCGCCGCGAGCGCGATCAGCACGCCTTCCAGCACGGCGGAGAAGTATTCGGCCTTGTGGTGGCCGAAGGGGTGGTCGTCGTCCGCCGGCTTGTGGCTCAGCCGGATCGCGTACCAGGCTGCGACCCCCGCGATCACGTTGACGATCGATTCCAGCGCGTCGGAGAACAGCGCCACAGAGCCCGTCACCCGCCAGGCGACGAACTTCATCGCCATGATCGCCAGCGCGACGAAGATCGAGGCGGTGGCGAGGCGGCGGACGGTCTGCTTCGACGTGCTCACTTCTGCGTTACGCTGCCTTCACCTTGGCCCGCCGCGGCAGATGCGCCACGACGTTCTCGATCATGCGCATGCCGGCGTCCTGGCCGAGCGTCATGATCGATTCGGGATGGAACTGCACCGCCGCCACCGGCTCGCGCCGGTGCTCGATCGCCATGACGATCCCGTCTTCGGTCTCGGCGGTGACGAGGAAATCGTCCGGAAGCCGCACCGGGTCTGCGAAGATTGAATGGTAGCGGCCGACGGTCACCTCGCCGGGCAGGCCGGAGAAGATGATGCCGGGCGCATTGACCCTGATGCGCGACGGCTTGCCGTGCATCGGCTCGCGCAGCTGCCGCAGCTCGCCGCCATAAGCCTCGGCCAGCGCCTGAAGCCCGAGGCAGACACCGAAAACCGGCAGCGCCCGCGCCCGCGCCTTGGCGATCGTCGCCTTGCAGTCGAAATCCGACGGCATGCCCGGCCCGGGGGACAAAACGACGAGATCGGGCGCGATCCTGTCGAACACCTCCTCGGAGACAGGCGCACGCACGGTCGAGACCCTGGCGCCTGTCTGGCGGAAATAGTTGGCCAGCGTGTGGACGAAGGAATCCTCGTGGTCGACCAGCAGGATCGACACGCCTTCACCGACGCGCGCCGCCTGCCGCATGCCGCCGGCCGCATTGCCGGCACCCGCCTCGCGGATTGCGGCCAGCATGGCCGAGGCCTTGAGCTCGGTCTCCGCCTCTTCCTCGGCGGGGTCGGAATCGTAGAGCAGCGTGGCGCCCGCCCGCACCTCGGCGATGCCGTCCTTGATGCGGATGGTGCGCAGCGTCAGGCCGGTGTTCATGTCGCCGTTGAAATGGATCATGCCGATCGCCCCGCCATACCAGGCGCGCGGGCTCTTCTCGTGATTCTCGATGAAGCGCATCGCCCAGAGCTTCGGCGCGCCCGTCACCGTGACCGCCCAGGCATGGCTGAGGAACGCGTCGAAGGCGTCCATGCCCTCGCGCAGACGCCCCTCGATATGGTCGACCGTGTGGATGAGCCGCGAGTACATCTCGATCTGGCGCCGGCCGATGACCCGCACCGAGCCCGGCTCGCAGACGCGGCTCTTGTCGTTGCGGTCGACGTCCGAGCACATGGTCAGCTCGCTCTCGTCCTTCTTGGAGTTGAGGAGCTTGAGGATCTGCTCGGAATCCGAGATCGCGTCATCGCCGCGCCGGATCGTGCCCGAGATCGGGCAGGTCTCGACCCGGCGCCCGTTGACGCGCACGAACATCTCGGGCGAGGCACCGATCAGGTACTCGTTCTCGCCCAGATTGATGAAGAAGGAATAGGGTGACGGGTTGATCGCCTTCAGCCGCCGCGTGATGTCGGAGGGCTGCGACTGGGCCGGCTCGAAGAACATCTGCCCGGGCACGACCTCGAAGAGGTCGCCGCGCCGGAAGCTTTCCTTGGCCTTCTCGACCAGCCTCGCATATTCGCCCGGCTCGTGGTCGCAGCGCGGCGGGATGCGGTCGGCCTTGCGGAACGGCTCCTCGGCGCCGCCGCGGGAGAGGCCTTCGGTCGTGACGCCCGCCTTCGCGAAATCGTAGCGGTCGTGCCAGGCCTTCGCCTGGTGGTGGTCGACGACCAGGATCTCGTCCGGCAGGTAGAGAACGAGGTCGCGCTGGCCTTCGTTGCGGGCCAGCTTCGGCTCGACCGGGTCGAACTGGAAGGCGAGGTCGTAGCCGAAGGCGCCGTAGAGGCCCAGATTGCTGTCCTCGGCGGTGTGGAAGAGCTTCACGATCACCCTGAGCACGGTGAAGACGGTCGGCACGCGCGAGCGCTCCTCCTCGGCGAAGACCTCGCCCGGCTCGCTCACCTGCAGCCTGATCAGGCGCGGCCCTTCCTCCTCGATCCTCACCTCAGGCAGCGCCAGCGCCGGCCGTGCCAGCGCAAGCAGCGCCTCGCCGCGCTCGTTCAGCGCCTCGATACGCATCGCGCGGCCGCGGGCTGTGACGGCAAGCGGCGGATCGACGATCGCCGTGTCCCAGCGCGTGTAGCGGCCGGGATACTCGTAATTCGACGAAAAGACGCAGCCGCGCCGCGTGTCGAGCGCATCGATATAGGTCTCGATCGCGCCGCCATAGGCCGTCTCGGTCCGCCGCCGCGTGACGGCCAAGCCGCCTTCGGTGACGAAACGCTCCGACCCGTCTTCCAGAACTTCGATGCTCATCGTCCAGACCCTCCGAAAAACTGGCCCGCCTGGAGCCGGACGAAACGAAAAATGGCCGCCCGGTCATCCCGTTGCGGCCACCCACCCTTCACGCGCACGCGCTCCCGCTGGCCGCTTCTAGCCGGCCCGCCACCAAAGCTGGGAGTTGGTCTGCCCGTGCATGTCTCCTCATAACCTTCTTCGCCTTCTGCCGCAACATGGTTCGGCGGCGCCGGACAGGCTCCCGCCAGAGCGCTAAAGGTTGACGAAAGCACTGGACGATACAGGTTGTATACATTATTGAGGCCAGACTTTTGCGGAGGAACTCATGGCAATCGCTTCAGCCCGCCGACAGGACGCACCCGCGCCGCTCGCCGACCTTCTCGCCACCTATTCGGTCGAGGTGACCTCGCGCGACGGCGCGTCCCTCAAGGCGGTGCGTGGCTTGTTGGCGACCGGGACCGAGGTCTTCGTCGCCAACCTTCCCAAGGAAAGCGCCGACGTGCTCATCGCCGCCTGCGCGGACCTCAAAGCTGTCGGCCTGGTGCCGGTGCCTCACATCGTCGCCCGCAACATCGCCAGCAGAGCCGCTCTGGACGACATGCTGCGCCGCCTGGTGGCGGAGGCGGGCGTCGACCGCCTGCTGGTGCTCGCCGGCGACCGCGACGACCCGGCGGGCGAGTTCGATTCGGCCCTGCAGCTGATCGAGACCGGGCTGATCCAGACGCACGGCATCCGCCGCATCTTCATCTCGTCCTATCCGGAAGGTCATCCGCGCATTCCCGACGCGGTCCTCGAGCAGGCCCGCGCCGACAAGCTCGCCGCCGCGGAGAAGGCCGGACTCGAGGTCACCATCGTCGGCCAGTTCCTGTTCGAGGCGCAGCCGATCGTCGATCTCGCCCGGCGCCTGCGCGACCAGGGCGTGAAGGCGCCGTTCCGCGTCGGCGTCGCCGGCCCCGCCGACCGCGGCAAGCTGTTCAAATACGCCCTGCGCTGCGGTGTCGGCGCGTCGCTCCGCGCGCTGAAGGAACGCGGCGACCTCGCCCGCAGCGTGCTGTCCGGCGAGACGCCGCAGGCGCTGCTGGAAGAGGTTGCGCTTGCGCTGGCGGCCGATCCCTCGCTCAATATCGAGGGCGTCCACTTCTTCACCTTCGGCGATCCGGCGGGCTCCGTCCGCTGGGCCGAGGACCATCGCTAGAACCGTGACGGAAACCCGTCCCCAAACCCTCAAGGGAGGATGAGAATGTCCAGAAGCCTCGAACAGAAGCTGCAGAGCCAGTCGAGCATCGTCGACATGCTGCGCAACTCGAAGATCGGCGCCTATGTCTATCCGGTCGTGGCGCCGGAGTTCCACAACTGGCGCGACGAGCAGCGCGCCTGGCGCGAGAGCGCCGTGCTGTTCGACCAGTCGCACCACATGGCAGAGCTCAAGGTCGAGGGGCCCGATGCCGAGAAGCTGCTCAGCTACCTCGCCATCAACTCCTTCAAGAACTTCACGCCGGGCAAGGCCAAGCACTTCGTGCCGGTGACGCCCGAGGGCTACGTCATCGGCGACGTCATCATGTTCCGCGAGAGCGAGACCGAGTTCAACCTGGTCGGCCGCGCGCCGACGGTGAGCTGGGTCCAGTACCACGCGCAGACCGGCAACTGGGACGTCAAGCTGACAGAAGACCCGCGCTCGCCGTCGCGCCCGCAGGGCAAGCCGGTCGTGCGCCGCCACTACCGCTTCCAGGTGCAGGGCCCGAACGCCCCGGCGATCCTCGAGAAGCTCAATGGCGGCCCCGTTCCGGAGATCAAGTTCTTCAACATGGACTGGATCAATGTCGGCGGGAAGAAGGTCCGCGCGCTGCGCCACGGCATGGCGGGCGTTCCGGGCCTCGAGCTCTACGGCCCCTATGAGGACTACGACCGCGTCCGCGACGCCATCTTGCAGGCGGGCGAAGGCCACGGCCTCGTGCCGGTCGGCTCGCGCGCCTACGCCACCAACACGCTGGAGTCCGGCTGGATTCCCTCGCCGCTCCCGGCCATCTACACCGGCGAGTCGATGAAGGGCTATCGCGAGTGGCTGACCGACCAGAGCTACGAGGCGACCGGCGCCATCGGCGGCTCCTACGTGTCGGACAATATCGAGGACTATTACCTGACGCCGTGGGACCTCGGCTACGACTTCTACGTCAAGTTCGACCACGACTTCATCGGCCGCGAGGCGCTGGAGAAGATGGCCGACAGGCCGCACCGCCGCAAGGTCACCTTCGAGTGGAGCCCCGAGGACTGCATCAACGCCTTCGCCACCCTCTTCGAGGACGGCAACAATGTGAAGGCGATGGACTTCCCGCTCTTCAACTACGCCTCGTCGAGCTACGACATGATCAAGAAGGGCGACCGGATGGTCGGCCTCTCGCTCTTCGCCGGCTATTCCTACAACGAGCGCCGCGCGCTCTCGCTCGGCACAGTGGACGCCGATATCGCCGAGGGCGAGGAGCTGACGCTTGTCTGGGGCGAGCCGGAGCCGGGCTCGGAGAAGACCACCGTCGAGCCTTCGCGCCAGATGGAGATCCGCGTCAAGGTCTCGCCGGTTCCCTATTCGCGCGACGCCCGCGAGACCTACGTCGACAGCTGGCGCACCAGGAAGAACGCCGCCTGACGGCAATCATTTCCTGACCTTTTTCGGCCGCGGGAGCATGCGCTTCCGCGGCCGCTCTGCGTCTGCTGCCGTGCCCGGCGCGCGCAGACGGACTCAACGCGATGGCGACAAGGCGTCTCCGCCTCCCTACATTGTGCGTCGAGACCTTCAGCCGGGAGCACGCTCGCATGAGCTGGTCGTTCAGGATCGTCACCATCGCCGGCACGGCGGTGCGCATCCACGTCACCTTCGTGCTGATCCTCGCCTGGTTCTGGTGGATGCACTACCAGATCGGCGGCGTGCCGGCCGCCTGGCAGGGCGTGATCTTCGTGCTCGCCGTGTTCCTCTGCGTGCTGCTGCACGAGTTCGGCCATGCGCTCGCCGCCCGCCGCTACGGCATCGCGACGCCCGACATCACGCTGTTGCCCATCGGCGGGCTGGCGCGGCTCGAGCGCATGCCCGAGGAGCCTTGGCAGGAGTTCGTCATCGCGATCGCCGGCCCGGCGGTCAATGTGGTGATCGCCGCGATCATCCTCCTGCTGCTTGGCGGCGCGGGCGCACTGGAGGACATGGCCCAGCTGGAGGATCCGCGCGTCGATTTCCTGGTGCGGCTTGCCGGCATCAACATCTTCCTCGTCGCCTTCAACATGATCCCCGCCTTCCCGATGGATGGCGGGCGCGTGCTGCGCGCGGCGCTCGCCGCCCGGATGCCGTGGTCGCGGGCCACCCAGATCGCCGCCACGATCGGCCAGGGCATGGCCTTCGTGCTCGGCTTCGTCGGGCTGCTCTACAACCCGATCCTCATCTTCATCGCGATCTTCGTCTACCTGGCCGCAGCCGCCGAGGCGCAGAACGCGCAGATCCGCGACGTGTCGGCGAGCGTCCTCGTCGGCGACGTCATGATCCGCCAGTATGCGGCCCTGCCCCGCACCGCGTCACTTGCCGAAGCCGTCGAAGCGCTTCTCGACACGAGCCAGCACGAATTCCCGATCCTCGACATGGACGGCCGGCTGGAAGGGCTGCTGACGCGCAACGACATCATCCGGGCGCTGAAGGAAAGCGGGCCGGATTCGCGCGTCGCCGATGCCATGCAGACGGACGTGCCGGCGATCCATCACCGCAAGTCGCTGACCGAGGCGCTGCGGCTGATGCAGGATCGCGGCGCGGTCGCCGCGGTCGACGGCGCCGGCCGGCTGGTCGGCCTGCTGACCCACGAGAATGTCGGCGAGATGATGATGGTGCGCTCGGCCGCCCCCGAAGGCTTCCGCTTCGGCCGGCTGCGAAGGGCGGGCTGATCCCGTTTGATCCGGGTCAAGGCGGTGGGCGGCGGCTTTCGGGACAAGGAGCGGTCACAACCTCCTCTGGAAGGGCCACCGCCATGGATACCGGAAACACCGAGCGCAAGCATACTTTCACCGAGCAGATCGAGATCGCCGGCAACGAGCTCGTCGAGCGCGTGAAGGCACTTCTCGCCGAGGGAAACGTCCGCCAGCTGCGCATCAAGGCCGCCGATGGCGACCTCTGGTTCGAGACACCGCTGACCGTCGGCGTGATCGCGGGCGGCGCCGTCGCGCTCGCCGCGCCCTGGCTCGCCATCCTCGCCGTGGTCGCGGCTCTGGTCACGAAGGTCCAGGTCGAGGTGATCCGCGAGGTTGCCGAGGAGCCGGCCGCGGAGAAGTCGGATAACAAGAACGCCGCCTGAGTGGCACCCTAGACCTGCCGGCCGACCTTCGGCTGGGGGGCCAAAAGGTGCCGGCAGGCCCGGGGGCAGCGCCGCATCCGCTGGCGCGCCCCCGCTCGGGTTCTAGAACAGCCCCTCGATCTGGCCTTCCTCGTTGAGGAAGATGCGCTCCGACGACGGCGATTTCGGCAGGCCGGGCATGGTCATGATCTCGCCGCAGATCGCCACGACGAAGCCCGCGCCGGCCGACAGGCGCACCTCGCGCACCGGCACGACATGGTCAGTCGGGGCGCCGCGAAGGTTCGGGTCGGTCGAGAAGGAATACTGCGTCTTGGCCATGCAGACCGGCAGGTGGCGATAGCCCGCCTCCTCCCACTGGTGCAGCTGGTCGCGCACGCTCTTGTCAGCGATCGCCTCCGAGCCGCGATAGATGCGCTTGACGATCGTGTTGATCTTCTCGAACAGCGGCATGTCGTCGCCGTAGAGCGGCGCGAACTGCGAGGCGCCGCTTTCGGCGAGCGCCGCCACCTTGTGCGCCAGTTCCTCGATGCCGGCCGAGCCCTCGGCCCAGTGACGGCAGAGCACCGCCTCCTCGCCCATCGAGGCGACGAAATCCTTCACCGCCTGGATCTCCGCCTCGGTGTCGGAATGGAAGTGGTTGATGGCGACGACCGCCGGCACGCCGAACTGGCGGACGTTCTCCATGTGCCGGCCGAGATTGGCGCAGCCCTTCCTGACCGCCTCGACATTCTCCTTGCCGAGATCCTCCTTCTTGACGCCGCCATTCATCTTGAGCGCGCGCACCGTCGCCACGATCACGGCGGCGGAAGGCTTCAGCCCCGCCTTGCGGCACTTGATGTCGAAGAACTTCTCCGCGCCGAGATCGGCGCCGAAGCCGGCCTCCGTCACCACGTAGTCGGCGAGCTTGAGCGCCGTTGTGGTGGCGACGACCGAGTTGCAGCCATGCGCGATGTTGGCGAACGGGCCGCCATGGACGAAGGCAGGGTTGTTCTCGAGCGTCTGCACGAGGTTCGGCTGCATCGCGTCCTTGAGCACCACGGCCATGGCGCCGTCGGCCTTGAGATCGCGCGCATAGACGGGCGACTTGTCGCGGCGATAGGCCACGATGATGTCGCCGATGCGCTTCTGCAAATCCTCGAGGTCGGTGGCGAGGCAGAGGATTGCCATCACTTCTGAGGCCACCGTGATGTCGAAGCCCGCCTCGCGCGGGTAGCCGTTGGCGACGCCGCCCAGCGAGCAGACGATCTGGCGCAGCGCCCGGTCGTTCATGTCCATGACGCGCCGCCAGGCGACGCGGCGGGTGTCGATGCCGAGCTCGTTGCCCCAGTAGATGTGGTTGTCGATCAGCGCGGAGAGCAGATTGTGCGCCGTGGTGATGGCGTGGAAGTCGCCGGTGAAATGGAGGTTCATGTCCTCCATCGGCACGATCTGCGCGTACCCGCCGCCTGCGGCACCGCCTTTCACGCCGAAATTGGGGCCGAGGGAGGCCTCGCGGATGCAGACGATCGCCTTTCTGCCGATGCGGTTCAGGCCGTCGCCCAGGCCGACCGTGGTCGTCGTCTTGCCCTCGCCGGCCGGCGTCGGGTTGATCGCCGTCACCAGGATCAGCTTGCCGTCCTTGCCGCCGCGCTTCGACTTGATGAACTCGGCTGAGATTTTCGCCTTGTCGTGGCCGTAGGGGAGCAGGTGCTCCTGCGGAATGCCGAGCCCGGCCCCGATCTCCATGATCGGCTTCTTCTTGGCGGCACGCGCGATCTCGATGTCGGACTTGAACTCGGCCATGGTCTCCCCCTGGGACGGCTGATGCTGGATGCAGGCGGTATACAATCTTCCCGTTGCGATAGGAACCGCCGGTCGCAGCGAAATACCAGCCGGCGCGTGGCGGCAATTGCCGGAAAGCGACAGCTTCGCACCCGGCCGCGCCCGTCCGCACCCGCGACACGAGACCGGAGCGGCCCGCCCGCGACGATCCGGCGACCGTGTCAGGGGTGGCAGGGGTTGAGTTCGCCTCCGGCCGCCTCTATGTGACGGCGTCGCCATCTGACGGGCAAAATCCCACCGATGTCACCGCGAATAGCAGTTCTGGGCTGCGGATACTGGGGCTCCAACCACATCCGGACACTGAAGGCGCTCGGCGTCCTGCAGGCGGTCTCGGATGCAAACGGCCCCCGCGCCGAGGGATTCGCGGCCGAACAGGATTGCCTCGCCATCCCGCCCGAGGAGCTGCACCTGCGCAGCGACATCGACGCGATCGTCATGGCGCTTCCGCCGCAGTTCCACGCCGAGGCCGCGCAGCTCGCGGTCGAGAACGGCAAGGACGTGCTGGTCGAGAAGCCGATCGCGCTCACCGTCGCCGAGGCCGAGCGATCGGTGGAGGCAGCGCGCAGCAACGGCCGCATCTTCATGGTCGGGCACGTGCTGCGCTTCCACCCCGCCTTCGAGCAGCTGAAGCGGCTGATCGACGAGGGGGAACTGGGCGAGGTCAAGTACATCCATTCCCACCGGCTCGGCCTCGGCAAGTTCCATACCGAGAACGACGCGCTGTGGGATCTGGCGCCGCACGACCTGTCGATGATCCTGGCGATCACCGGCGAGGCGCCCTCGGAGGTGCGCGGCGAGGGTGCGGCACTGCTGGATCATCTGAGCGATTTCGCGCATCTCCACATGCGCTTCCCGGGCGGCGTGCGCAGCCATCTCTTCGCCTCCCGCCTCAACCCCTATCGCGAGCGCCGGCTGACCGTCGTCGGTACGCGGGCGATGGCGGTGTTCGACGACGTCGAGCCGTGGGAGCGCAAGCTCGCCGTCTACCGCCACGCCGTCTGGCAGGACAGCGGCCAGTGGGCCTTTACGACGAACGAGCCCTCATATGTTCCGGTGCGCGAGGGCATGCCGCTGACGCGCGAGCTCGAGCATTTCGTCGATTGCGTGGAAACCCGGCGGGAACCGCTGACCGGCGGCGAGGAAGCGATCAGGGTGCTGCGCATCCTGACAGCCGGCACCGTCGGCCACGACTACTGAACTATGCCCGCTGATCCGGACGGCACCCGCCTCACGCGGCGCCGAGCCGCTCCAGCATCGCCTCGGCCTCGCGGCTGCGCTCGGAACGGGCGATGAAGCCGCCGCCCAGAACGCGCGCGCCGTCGCCCTCGTCATCGTAGAGCACGCAGGCCTGGCCCGGCGCGACGCCGGCCTCGCCCTCGGTCAGCTCGACATGGACGCCGCCGGCGCCGGCGTGGAGCCGTGCCGGGCGCGGCGGCCGGGTCGAGCGCACCTTGGCGAAGACCTCGACGCCCCCGGCCGGCAGCGCCGCCAGCGGCCGGTCGCCCAGCCAGTTCATGTCGCGCAGATGGACGCGATGCGTCTCCAGCGCCTCGCGCGGCCCGACCACGACCCGCGCGCGCGCCGGATCGAGATGGACGACGTAGAGCGGCTCGCCCATGGCGACGCCGATGCCGCGCCGCTGGCCGACTGTGTAGCGCAGCACGCCGTCGTGGCGGCCGAGTGTGCGCCCGTCGAGATGCACGATCTCGCCCGGTGCGGCCGCCTCCGGCCTCAGCCTGGCGATGACGTCCGAATAGCGGCCCTGGGGGACGAAGCAGATGTCCTGGCTGTCGGCCTTGGCGGCGACGGAGAGGCCCATCTCCTCCGCCGCGCGGCGCACCTCCGGCTTCGCCATCCCGCCGAGCGGAAAGCGCAGATAGTCGATCTGCTCCTGCGTGGTGGCGAACAGGAAGTAGCTCTGGTCGCGGTCGGCATCGACCGGGCGGAAAAGCGCGCGGTGAGCGCCGTTCGGCCGCGAGCGGATGTAGTGCCCGGTCGCGAGCGCGGCCGCGCCGAGGTCGCGGGCGGTGGTGAGGAGATCGGCGAACTTGACCGTCTGGTTGCAGGCGACGCAGGGGATCGGGGTCTCACCGGCGACGTAGCTCTCCGCGAACGGATCGATCACCGCCTCGCGGAAGCGCCGCTCGTAGTCGAGCACGTAGTGCGGGATGCCGAGCGTCGCCGCCACGCGGCGCGCATCGTCGATGTCCTGGCCCGCGCAGCAGGAGCCCGGCCGGTAGGTCGCCGCGCCATGGTCGTAGAGCTGCAGCGTGACGCCGACGACGTCGTAGCCCTCGCGCGCGAGCAGGCCCGCCACAACGGAGGAATCGACGCCGCCGGACATGGCGACGACGACGCGCGTCTCCTCGGGGCGACCCGGAAGGTCGAGGCTGTTCATGCTCATGAGCTTCATGCCGTTCTGCCGGACCACCTGCCGGCAAGTGGAATATAGGTCAAGTGCCCCTCCCCCACCATGGCGCGGCCGGAACGGGACCTTTGCAATTCGAATCGAAAGCCCGCCGCCGCGGTTACTGCTCGTTCACCTTCCTTACCGGGTCGCTACTTCATGCTTAGCCAAATTTTAAAGCTGCCGGGCTAGGCTCCCGGCGTTGGTAGTGTGTCTTTGTGTAGAGAGTAAGATGACCGATCTGGTGCGACCGCGTGTGAAGTATGTCATCGGCCCGGACGGCAGTCCGCTGACGATTGCCGATCTTCCGCCGAGCAACACGCGCCGCTGGGTCATCCGCCGCAAGGCAGAGGTGGTCGCCGCCGTCCGCGGCGGGCTGCTCAGCCTGGAAGAGGCGTGCAATCGCTACAAGCTGACGGTCGAGGAATTTCTGTCCTGGCAGGCATCGATCGACGAATACGGACTTGCCGGGCTTCGCACCACCCGTATCCAGCAATACAGGCACTGACGGCCCGAGCCGCCTACCCCTCTTTCGCCGGATAGTCGGTCACCGCGTCCTCGACTGCGAGGTCGGCCGGCGCCGCGTCCGGGCCTTCCACCGGCAGGCTGCCGTCGCGCGACAGCAGGATCGCGATCGCGCGCAGATCCGGCACGTGCGAGCACACGATCATCACCATCACCATCAGCGGCACGGCGAGGAACATGCCGACGACGCCCCACACCGCGCCCCAGAAGGTGAGCGACAGGATGATGGCGAATGACGACAGATGCAGCGTCCGCCCCATCAGCATCGGCTCCACGACGTTGCCGATCGAGAACTGGATGGTGCCGACCACGGCGAGCACCGCGATCACCAGCGTCCAGCTGTCGAACTGCACCAGGGCGACCAGCGTCGGCAGGAGCGTCGCCAGTATCGAGCCGATGTTGGGGATGAAGTTGAGGACGAAGGTGAGGATCGCCAGCGTATCGGCGAAGTCGAGCCCGAAGGCGACCAGCACCAGGTAGACGAGGATCGCAGTCGCGCCGCTCACCGCCGACTTGACCAGGATGTAGTGGTGGATGCGCCGGTTGATCGACCTGAGGATCGCGTCGACCTCGCGCGCCCGGTTCGGCTGCGGAAAGAGGCGTGCGATCTTGGCCGGGAACCAGGGCCGCTCGGCGAACAGGAAGCCGACATAGAGGAAGACGAGCACCGTGCTGACGAACAGGCTGCCGGCGGAGCCTGCGAAGGCCCGGATATAGGCGCCGACGTCGATATCCTGGAAGGCGATGAGGAGCCCCTGCGCGACGTCGTCACCAAGCCAGGTGAAGAGCGCCGCGACGGCGATCTGGATGCGTTCGGCATAGGCGGGCGCCGTCACCATCACCGTGTCGATCTGCGTCGTCGACAGCGCGAAGAGCCCGAACAGCACCACGCCGATGATCAGCAGCGCGACGAGGCTCGCCAGCCAGTTGGGGATGCGCAATCCGCCGAAGCGGGCGCTCGCCACGAAATCGATGATCGCCGTCGTCAGGCTGAAAAGCAGGACCGCGATGGCGAGCGGGATCAGGAAGAAGCGCGCCTGCACCAGCATCACGAGCAGGATGGCGCCTGAGACGAGCGCCAGGAACCAGCGCTGCGCGCGGCCGTTGCGCGCCGGCGCGATCGGCTGCGGCAGCCCGGCATCGGGCAGCGGCGTCTCTCGGTGCGGTGCGGGAGCCGGCTTCATCGCGCCGGAGTGAAGCACCATCCCCGGCGGACTTGCAAGCGGCGCAACCGGGCGCGGCGCCCGGTCTGGCGGCGGAAAGAGCCGGTCCGGCTAGTTGGCGTAGGCGCGCCGCCCGGCGTCGGGATCGCGCGGCGGCTTGCCGTCGCGCGCTTCGAGGAGTTGCGCCTTCTCGAGCTCGGCTTCCGCCTCTTCGAGAAGCGAGGCGGCGGCGAGCCGCTGCGCGCCGAGATCCGCCTTGGAATTCTGCAGGTTGTCGCGGCGCAGCCGCGCCGCCTTGGCGAAGGTCGGGTAGGCGAAGTGGTTGACGTCCGTGATCCCGGCCTTCCTCTCCTCGCCAGCGATCTGTGCGTCCAGTTCGGCGGCCATGCGTTCGAATTCCGCGATCATGGCGTCCAGCTGCTGGAGTTGGCGCCGCTTCTCGTTCACCTGAAACTGTTTCAGCCGAACGAGGTTCTCTCGAGACTTCATGTCCGATACTCCCTCACACGCACTCATCCGGCCCGGCCCCCGTCCGTCGCCTACCGGCAAATAGTGAACAAAATTCCCTTCGCCGGCACCGCCGGTAACCATTCGTTTACGCGCATCGTTAATCATAGTGGGGAGGACTTAAGGGCGGGTAAAAATCCTGGCGACCGAGACATTCGATTACGCGCCTTGCCGGAACTCCGGGCTTCCGGGCGCCTCGCGTTGGGGTGCCCGCAGCGGTGGGAACATGCCGGCGCGCGCTCCGAGGCGGAAAAGTAAGGGGAATGCTGCGGGTGTCGTAGTTGGCTTGGTTGCTCGAATCAGGTTTTGTTAACCATTGGGTGGCAGCTTTCCGTGCAGGCGATTGCTGCTGCCGCGTCGGCTTCCTGAATTCCCAGGCCGGCGGCAGACAAGGGGATTGAGATGCGAGTTCTGCTGATAGAAGACGACAGTGCTACCGCACAGAGCATCGAGCTGATGCTCAAGTCGGAGAGCTTCAACGTCTACACGACGGACCTCGGCGAGGAAGGCGTCGATCTCGGCAAACTCTACGACTACGACATCATCCTTCTCGACCTCAATCTGCCGGACATGTCGGGCTACGAGGTGCTCCGCACCTTGCGGCTTTCCAAGGTCAAGACGCCGATCCTGATCCTCTCCGGCATGGCCGGCATCGAGGACAAGGTGCGCGGCCTCGGCTTCGGCGCCGACGACTACATGACCAAGCCCTTCCACAAGGACGAGCTCGTCGCCCGCATCCACGCGATCGTGCGCCGCTCCAAGGGACATGCGCAGTCGGTCATCACCACGGGCGACCTGATCGTCAACCTCGACGCCAAGACGGTCGAGGTCGGCGGCCAGCGCGTGCACCTGACCGGCAAGGAATACCAGATGCTGGAGCTCCTCTCGCTCCGCAAGGGGACCACGCTCACCAAGGAGATGTTCCTCAACCACCTCTACGGCGGCATGGACGAGCCGGAGCTGAAGATCATCGACGTCTTCATCTGCAAGCTGCGCAAGAAGCTCGACCATGCGTCGGGCGGCCAGAATTACATCGAGACCGTCTGGGGCCGCGGCTACGTGTTGCGCGAGCCCGAGGAGATCCGCGAGAGCGCCTGATCCCGGGCTGCCGCGGACGAAACGCATGAAGGCCGGTGACAGCGTCGCCGGCCTTCTTGCTTGTGGAAAGGGATCAGCGGTCGACGGCGTCTATGCCGCGACCTTCAGCTGCCTGAAGCGCTCGAGAAGCTGGGGCCTGTTGAACGGCTTGAGGACGTAACCGGCCGCCCCTGCCCGCTTGGCCCGCATCAGCGCGCCGATGTCCATCTGCGTCATGCACACGACGATGTGCGGCTTGCGGGCCGGGTTGAGCGCCATCACCCTCTGGATGAACTCGACGCCTCCCATGTCGGGTAGCAGGTTGTCGACCATGATGACCTCCGGCATTTCGGCAGCGCACATGGCGAGTGCCTCCTCGCCGCGCCCCGCCTCGATGACCACCATGTCGAAGCCGCTCAGGATGCGCCGCGCCACCTTGCGGATGACGCTCGATCCGTCGACGATCATGCACCGCTTCATCACCAACCCCCGATATTGGCTCCAGCCACGCGTCCAGCGTTGGGCGCGATCCTAGCCGGTGACGGTAAAGATAGGGGTAAGCAGCGCCGTTAACGGCCGCTTAAGGCGAGGCTACTCGGCCACGATGACGATCTCCTCCGCCCCGGCGCGGATGGCGATCGTCATGCCGGCCTCGCGGGCGAGCAGCAGCGTGTAGTAGTGCTGGACGGAATGGGCATCGATCGGCTCTTGCGTCCCGCCGCCGGAGTGCAGCTCCAGGAACTTGCCCGGTACCCTCACCATCGGACCGTGCGCGCGGAGCGTGAAGCGCGGGCTGGTATCGACATTCTCGAGCTCGACGGTCAGCTTGCCGCCGCGCGGGATCGCGCCGTTCGCGACCAGCAGGAGGTTGAGCAGCAGCTTGACCTTGTTCTTCGGCAGCAGCGCCCTCGTGCCGATCCACTCCAGCTCCGGCTTCTCGTTGGCAATGAAGGCCTTGGCGACCGCTTCGGCATCGCCTGTGTCGATCTGCATGCCGGCGGAGCCGGCCGCCCCGAAGGCGATGCGGGCGAACTGGAGCCGCGCCGAGGCATTGCGCGCGCTGGCGCGGATGAGGCGCATCGCGTCCTCGTCGGCGCCGCCCTCGTCGAGCAGCTCGAGGCCGTTGTTGATCGCGCCGACCGGCGAGATGATATCGTGACAGACACGACTGCAGAGCAGCGCAGCGAGATCGCTCGCGCTCAGGTTGAATATGTCGGCCATGTCCTGTCCCTTCCTGGTATGCTGCCGAAGCTTGCGGCGCCCCCGCCTCACCGCTGCGAATCGTGCGGATTGTTGCCGAAGTGGTTACACAGTGCCTTCACCCGGAGCAAGCAACGCAGCCGGGAAATGGGGCGGTCGCGCGATCCCAAACATCCGTGCATTAATGGTTGAAAAAGGATTACGACATAGCATGGCATTCTATGGGCCCGGCCGTGGCACGACTGCCGCCCGGCCGGAGACGGGGCTCCTTGGAGAAAGAAGCGATGTCGTTCTCAACGGAAATCGACCGCATGTTGCGGCTCTTCGTGGCGGGCCTGGCCGTGATCGGCTTCCTGGCCGCCGCGCCCGCGACGGCGCACGCCAATAACGGCCAGTACACGGTCCAGGAAATCGTCGATTCAGGTCACCAGTTCTTCGGCTCGACCTCTGGCGGCCTCGCCTCGGTGGTCGAATACCTGTTCTCGTCCTTCGGCCTGCCGAACGGCTACATCCTCGGCGAGGAAGGCTCGGGCGCCGTCATCGGCGGCCTCACCTATGGCGAAGGCACGCTTTACACCAAGAATGTCGGCGACCACCGGGTCTTCTGGCAGGGGCCGTCGCTCGGCTTCGACTTTGGCGGCCAGGGCTCCCGCACCATGATGCTGGTCTACAATCTCGATCAGGTGCCCAGCCTCTACAACCGCTATGTCGGCCTGTCGGGCTCGGCCTATGTCGTCGCCGGCCTTGGCTTCAACGTGATGAAGCACGGCGACGTGCTCCTCGTTCCGGTGCGCACCGGGGTCGGCGCCCGCCTCGGCGTCAATCTCGGCTATCTGAAGCTGACGCAGTCGCCGACCTGGAACCCCTTCTGACGGCGGAACTCTTCCCTCTTCCAATGATTTTCAAGGCCGCGGTGGGCGTTCCCGCGGCCTTGTCGATTTAACCTTACCGCTGGCTGCGGACAGGTTGGACTGGATAAATGCCCCGCCCGCATGGCACAAAAGGCCCTTGCGGCCCGACGGACGGTTGGCACTGTGATCCAGAGTACCTTGTTCTTCACGCTCGGCTTCCTCTGCGCCGGCTTCCTGGCGCTGATGGTGGCGCCGGCGATCTGGCGTCGAGCGGTGAACCTCACCCGCCGGCGCATCGAGGCATCCGTCCCGCTGTCGCTCGGCGAGATCCAGGCCGACAAGGACCGCATGCGGGCGGAGTTCGCGATGGCGACGCGCCGGCTGGAGATGAGCATCAAGTCCTTCCGCGAGAAGGCGGCGAGCCAGATCGTCGAGATCGGCCGCAAGCGCGAGGAACTGCGCCAGCTTGCCGAGGAGCGCGACGAGAAGAACCGCGCCATCTCCGAGATGGAGGCGCGGGCAGCCGAGCTGCGCACCGAGCTGCGCCAGCGCGAGGACAGGCTGGAACGGCTCGGCGAGCGCCTGGCCGAAGCCGAGCGCCGCGTGGAGGAGCGGACCCTCGAGCTCGAGCAGATCGGCCGGATGTACGACGAGGCGAGCTTCACCGCGTCCAGCCGCCAGATCGAGCTGGTGGCGCGCGAGACCGAGGTCGAGAAGCTCTCCGGCGACGTCTCCACCCTCCGCGCCCAGCGCAAGGAAGCCGACAAGCGGCTGCGCGAGACCGTGGCGGAGGCGAAGTCGCTGCGCGAGGAACTGCGCAACGAGCGCAAGAAATCGACCGATCTCGAGCGCCGGCTGGAGCGCCTGATGGCGACGGTCTCGGACCGGGAGGAGAAGCTCGACCGCCGCGAGAAGGAAATGGCGCGGCTGCGCGAGCATCTGCGGGAGCAGTCGGGCAGCGGCGACCAGCTCGGCGCCCGGCTGATCGAGGCCGAGGAGGCGCGCGTCAAGCTCGAGGCCGAGCTGGCCGAGATGTCGCTGCGCATGTCGGACCTCCTGTCGGGAGCGACCGGCGGCGACGTCGAAAAGGCGGTCGCGAAGCTCGAGACCGACCGCGAGCGGCTGCAGTCCCGGCTGGTCGCGCTCACCCACGAGAACCGGCGCCTGCGCACCGAACTCTCGGCTCACGAGCAGGCCAAATCCGAGGACTGGAGCGAGGAGCGCCGCGAGAACGCCCTGCTGCGCGAGCAGATCAACGACCTCGCAGCCGAGGTGATCGCCATGACGGCGATGCTGGAGAGCGAGGGCTCGCCCCTGCGCGAATTCGTCGAGAAGGAGGCGGCCGGCGAGCGCGACGGTGCGCTCCCGGGCAGCATCACCAGCCTCGCCGACCGTGTCCGCGCGCTCCAGCAGGCGGCGCGGCAGGCGCGCGAGCCGCGCGACCTGGGTTCAGCGCACGCCGCGGAATAGCCGGTGGAGCGCGATCGCCGAGGCGGCCGCGACGTTGAGGCTGTCCATCCGGCCCGACATGGGGATGCGCACCCGGCGCGACAGCGCCAGCACCTCCGGCGGCAGACCGTCGCCCTCGGTACCGAGGAGCAGCGCCTGGCGACCGCCGGGGACGATTTCGGCGATGTCGGTGTCGCCGGAACCCGTCAGCGCGAGCAGCTCGAAGCCTGAGGCCGCAAGCAGCCGCGCAAGCTCCGAGCCCTCGCCGCCACGGGCGAAGGGCAGCGCCAGCGCGGCGCCCACCGAAACCCGGATCGCCTTCCGGTAGAGCGGATCGCAGCAGGTCCGGTCCATGACCACGGCGTCGGCGCCGAAAGAGGCCGCGTTGCGGAAGATCGACCCGATATTGTCGTGGTTGGAGATGCCGATGGGCGCGACGACAAGGGCGTCGTCCTTCAGCCCCGAGAGCAGCGCCTCCGGCACGGCCCCCTCCCCCCGCCGCACCGCCGCAAGCACGCCGCGATGGAGATGGAATCCCGCCACCCGGTCGATGACGCTCTGCGGCGCGACATAGACAGGCAGTTCCCCGGGGACCGCGGCCAGCACGTCGCGCATGCCGGGCAGCCGTGCGCCGAGTATCAGCACCGACTCCGCCTCGAAGCGGCGCGCCGTGAAAAGCACGCGCAGAACGACCTTGCCCTCGGCGATGAACAGCCCGTCGCGCCCGGCGAGATCGCGCTCGCGGACCATGCGGTAGGCAGCCAGACGCGGGTCGTCGGCTTCGGTGATCTCGATAATGTTCACCGCTCCTCCGGACGGAACGGCCTCAGCACGCCTGCCGCTGTTGCTCGTCCTGCGAGAAGAGTATCAGCTCCAGCGCCAGGAGCAGCTCGTGCACCTGGCAGCTGCCGAAGGAATAATAGATCATCTGCCCTTCGCGCCGGGTTTTGACGATGTTCCTCTGCCTCAGCTTCGCCAGATGCTGCGACAGCGCGGACTGGCTAAGTCCCACGCGGTCCGCGATCGCGTTGACGGGCATTTCTTCCGCCGCAAGATGACAAAGTATTTGCAGTCTCTTGCCGTTGCCCATCAGCGCGAGCAGCTCTGCTGCGCGATCGGAGTTCTCTCCAAGGCTCTTCAGCTTCATCTTTTTCTCGTGGCCCGATGATTATCCCGGCGACCGCGCGATCCCCATCGACGGCCACGCAGCGCCGCTGCGGATGCCCGAAAATACTTAAAATTGGTAAGGACACAAGTTGTCGTTGCATAGCTGGCGGTTGGACCAGCGTTCCGATGGGTCAGGCGGAGGCGCACCGCGCCGTCGCGGCCATGGCAATGAGGACCGGCCGCAGATCGGCAGCGGACGCCAGCCGCGTCGGGAAATCGACCCGCAGCACCTCGTCGCCGTCGACGAGATCGAGCCCATCCGGGTCAATCCCGGCGATCCTCCAATTGCCTGCGCGTCCGGGGGCTTGCGCGCGGGCGTAGAGCTGGATGGCGTCGGGGTGGTCGGCATTCATGTGGTCGATCGCGTCCTGCTCGCTCGCAGCCAGTTCCCCAGCGATGGCTTCCGGGGTCGTCAGGTCTCCGGCTTGCAGCCGGTAGGCGCGGCCGAAGCCGCCATTGAGGCTCGCCTCCTGCGGCTCCAGCCTGAAGAAGCCGAAGTCCGGAAAGTCGACATAGAGCCGCGCCTTGGGCTGGCGGTTCAGGTAGCGACGGCGGATGCGATCGAAGCCAGCGTCCTCCTTGCCGATACGCCGCGCCCTGCAGGCGAGCGTCACCCGCGGATGCGCGAGCGGATCGCCCTTGCCGAGCTCGCCCAGAAGAAGCGAGCAGCGCGGGCCGGCTTCGAGGGCGGCCGTATGTGCGGCCAGCGTGGAGACGAGGATGACCGGCGCGCCGTCGAGATCGGTCGCGGTCGCGACCCGGCTCGCGTGCGGCGCACCATTGGCGTCGAGGACGGCGAGCGCGCCATGACGGGCGGAGCGGATGAGCCGCCGCGCGAGCGCGAGCGCCTCGCCGTCGGTCGGCCGCAGGACGCTCTCCGCCTTGTCGCTCATGCCTTCATCCTTTTGCCACCACGCCCTGGTCGACGAGAGCGGCCGCCCGATCCGGTTCGACGCCGAAGCGCGCCAGCACGTCCTGAGGCGCGGCCGCTTCCGGTCCCCGTCGGCGCGACGGCGTCCGCGAGAAGCGCGGCGCGGGAGCGGGCCGCACGAAGCCGCCCTCCTCGCCGAAGGTCGCGCGGGCCCGGTTGTGCGGGTGCAGCGGCGCCTCCTTCAGCGAGAGCACCGGCGCCACGCACGCATCCGTGCCATCGAACAGCGCCGCCCAGTCGTCACGGCTCCGCGTCCTGATCCGCGCGGCGATCGCCTCCCGCATTTCGCCCCAGCAGGAAACGTCGTACTGCCGCCCGGCGAGCGTCCCGTCGAGCGGCAGGAGGCGGGCGAATTCGGCGAAGAACTGAGGCTCCAGGCAGCCGACGGCGACATGGAGCCCGTCTGACGTTTCGTAGGTGTCGTAGAAGGGCGCGCCGGTGTCGAGGAGGTTCGAGCCGCGCCGGTCCTGCCAGATGCCGGAGGCCATGAAGCCGAAGAAGGGCGCGGCAAGCATCGCCGCGCCGTCGACCATCGCGGCATCGACCACCTGCCCCTTGCCCGACCGCCCCCGCTCGATGAGCGCTGCCAGCACGCCCATGATCAGGAACATCGTGCCGCCGCCGTAGTCGGCGACGAGGTTGAGCGGCGGGATCGGGCGTCCGTCGCGCTCGCCGATCGCACCGAGCACGCCCGCATGCGCCAGATAGGTGATGTCGTGGCCGGCGCGCGCGCTCGCCGGACCGTCCTGCCCGAATCCGGTCATGCGCCCATAGACCAGGCGCGGGTTGCGCCCCGCCACCTCGGCCGGGCCGAGCCCCAGCCTCTCCATCACGCCCGGCCGGAAGCCTTCGATCAGCACGTCGGCCCGTTCCAGCATGTCGAGGACCAGCGTGCGTCCCTCCGGCCGCTTGAGGTCGACGCCGACGATCGCGCGCCCGTGGCGGTCGAGGTCGTACTGCCGGGGCAGATCGAGAAAGTCGCGCCGCCCGCCGAGGCGCTCGATGCGCACGACCTCCGCGCCCATCTCGGCCAGCATGAGGCCGGCCAGCGGCACCGGCCCGAGCCCCGCCATCTCGATGATCCTGACGCCGCCGAGCGGGCCCTGGCGCGCCTCCTCCATGCCGCGGGCCCCCTATCGCGGCGCCATACGGATCGCGCCGTCGAGGCGGATGGTCTCGCCGTTCAGCATCTGGTTCTCGACGATGTGGCAGGCGAGCGCTCCGTATTCGGCCGGATCGCCGAGCCGAGGCGGGAACGGCACCTGTGCCCCCAGCGAATCCTGCGCCTCCTGCGGCAGCCCGGCCAGCATCGGGGTGCGGAAGATGCCCGGCGCGATGGTGCACACCCTGATGCCGGAACGCGCGAGGTCGCGCGCCACCGGCAGCGTCATGCCGACGACCCCGCCCTTCGAGGACGAGTAGGCCGCCTGGCCGATCTGGCCGTCATAGGCCGCGACCGAGGCCGTGTTGACAATCACGCCGCGCTCGCCGCCCTCCAGCGGCTCGAGCTTCTGTGCCCGGTCGGCGAACAGGCGGATCATGTTGAAGGTGCCGACGAGATTGACTTCGATGACCTTGCGGTAGAGGTCGAGCGGGTGGACGCCGTCCTTGCTCACCGTCTTCATCGCGATGGCGATGCCGGCGCAATTGACCAGGATGCGCGGCTCGCCGAGCTTCTCCGCCACCTCCGCGATCGCCTTCTCCGCCCCCTCGGCGCTCGAGACGTCGCATTTGGCGCCGATGCCGCCGAGTTCCTCGCCGACCCTGCGCGCGCGCTCCTCGGCGACGTCGAGGATCGCCACCCTCGCCCCCTTGGCAGCAAGCAGCCGCGCCGTTGCCTCGCCGAGGCCGGAGCTTCCGCCGGTGACGATGGCGACCTGGCCGGATGGGTTCATGCGACAATTCCTCCTGAAAATCTGCTATCGATCCGCCGCGACATTAGCGGCGGCCGCCGCGCGGCTACAATAGACAAGGTGGCACAGGGCGCGGCTGGCCGCTGCCGGCATGTGCGGGGCCTATGCGATCGGCCTTGGCCGGCGCCCTCCCCTGCGATACGGAGCGCGCGATGAGCGATGCGTCGACCAAGACAGGAACGAAGAGGAAGACCAAGGTCGAGCGGCCGCGGCTTCACAAGGTGATCCTCGTCAATGACGACTTCACCCCGCGCGAGTTCGTCGTGCTGGTCCTGCGCGGCGAGTTCGGGATGAGCGACGACCAGGCCTACAGGGTGATGATCACGGCCCACCAGAAGGGCACCTGCGTCGTCGCCGTCTATCCGCGCGACGTTGCCGAGACCAAGGCGACGCGGGCGACCGATGCCGGCAAGGCGGCGGGCTTCCCGCTCCTCTTTACGACCGAGCCGGAGGAATAATAGCGCGGCTCCGACCATTGACCGTCGCGCTGGCCCCTCGTCGGTCGGCCGTCGGGGAGCAGGGCGATCGCATATGGATCGAGTGCCCCCTCACCGTCTCGGGCTTCGCCCGAGCCACCTCTCCCCCACTTCGTAGGGGAGAGGAGTGGCGCCAGCATCTCCACCGCTACTCCTCTCCCCCACGAGTGGGGGAGAGGTGGCTTGCGCAGCAAGCCGGTGAGGGGGCCTCCACGGAACAATGCCGCCGAAGCACGCGCGGATTCGCGCGGCTTTGAGTGGAAAATTTCCGACGCCCTCCACAGCCAAATCAACACTTCCGCGAATTCGCCGCCGATCTATCCACGCCTCCGCGACCTGCAGGACAATCTCCGCAGGTGAACGAAAGGCGGTGACATGGACGTGCAGGCGGCAATCGGGGGCGGAAGGAGGCTGCGGCGCATCATGGCGCTGCTCCTCTCGCTCGCCGTGCTTGCCGAGCGCGCCGCCGCCCGCTCCTTCCCCGTCCGCTTCCTCGTGCTCTGGCTCTTGCGGCAGGCCGAGACGGTGGCGGAGGAATTGGTCTTCGAGGAAACCGGCATCCCGCCCTCTGCCATTGCGGGGGTTGCGGCGGCCGGCTACGGCGCCGAGGACGCGCTCCGTCTCGCCCAGCGCCTCCACGCGCTGGCCGACGCGCTCGGCGCGCTGCTGCGCATGGCACTCATCCTCCACCCGCAAGGCGGGGGGAGAGCCTGCCCCGGACGTGATCCGGGGTGGCGAGGGCGAAGCCCGAGACGGAGGGGGGCGATGCCGGCTGCGGCCGGCCGTTTTCCCCTCACCCCTGCCGGTCTAGCCGCCGGGCCGCACGATACCTCGTAAGGGACGCTGCGGCCGGCGGACTATCGATCGTCGCCGCCGGCAGCATTGGAAATCAAGCTGGCAGCGCCTCGACGAGGCGAGCCGCGCCGTGACGATAAGGGTCGACGGTCGGAAGGCCCATCCGTGCCTCGACCTCCTCGACATGGCGCCTCGCCTCCTCCTCGCCGAGCGCCGCGGTGTTGATCGAGATGCCGGTGACGACGACGTCCGGGTTGACGATCCGCGCCGTGGCGAGCGCGAGGTCGCGCAGCGCCTCGAGCGTCGGCAGGCCGTAATGCGGCAGGCCGCGCAGATGCGTGCGCGTCGGCTCGTGGCAGAGCACCAGCGCGTCCGGCCTGCCGCCGTGGATGAGCGCCAGCGTGACGCCCGAGAAGGACGGGTGGAACAGGCTCCCCTGACCCTCGATCAGGTCCCAGTGGTCGGGATCGTTGTCGGGCGTCAGCCACTCGATGGAACCGGCCATGAAATCGGCCACCACCGCATCGAGCGGCACACCATCTCCGGTGATCAGGATGCCGGTCTGGCCGGTGGCGCGGAAGCTGCCCTTCAGGCCCATCTCGCGCATCGCCTTCTCCATGGCGAGCGCGGTGTACATCTTGCCGACCGAGCAGTCGGTGCCGACGGCGAGGCAGCGCCTGCCTTTCCGCGGCGCGCCGTTGGCGATCGGGTACTTATGCTGCGGCGTGCGCACGTCGACCAGCCGCACGCCATGTGCTCTCGCAGCCTCGACCAGCTCCGGCCGGTCCTGCAGGCGGTCGTGCAGCCCCGACGCGATGTCCATGCCGCGCTGGATCGCTTCCTTGAGGAGCGGCATCCAGCCGTCCGACATGACCCCGCCGCGGTTGGCAGCGCCGATGATCAGCGTGCGGGCGCCCTTGTCCCAGGCCTCCGCGATCGAGAGTTCCGGCAGGCCGAGATCTGCTTTGCAGCCCTGAAGGCGCATCTGGCCGAGGGCGAATTCCGGCCGCCAGTCCTTCACCCCTTGCGCGGTCTTCGCCGCGAGCTGGTCCGGCGCGTCGCCGAGGAAAAGGAGATAGGGCGTCCTGAGCATGATGACCTCGCTTCGGGTTCCCGGCCTTCCTATCCGCAATGTCCGCCCGCCTCAATGAGGCCTCACGGCCGGCTTCGCAGGGCCAGCTTGCGCTTGACTTCGCAGCCGCACAATACGATATGGGGCGCAGGCGTCGCCCGGCTGCCGCGTGAGCAGCCAGCCCTCCGGTACCCTTGGAAGTCTTTCCGGGACCGTGCTCGAGAATGAGGCAAGGCGCGCCGCGCCGTCCCTACCGGGACGGGCTTCTCCCACAAGTTCCCAATTCACGCGGGGTTCTGACGGTCTGCAGGCGGCATGGAGCCGCTTGGGATCGCACCGCAACCGCGCGGCCTGTCGCCGCGCATCGAATCGCGGCCGCGGCGAGATGCCTTGCGGCCGCCCGAAAGGCATGAACGTGAAAGATTTCGAAATCCTCGGCCTGTCGCCCGCCATCCTGAAGGCCATTTCCGGCCTCGGCTACGACAAGCCCACGCCAATCCAGACCCAGGCAATCCCGCTGGTGCTCGAGGGCCGCGACCTGATGGGCCTCGCCCAGACGGGCACCGGCAAGACGGCCGCCTTCGGCCTGCCGCTCATCCAGCAGCTGTCGGGCTACGGCGCCCGGCCCGGCCCGCGCGCCGCGCATGCGCTCATCCTCGCCCCGACACGCGAGCTGGTGAACCAGATCGCCGAGAATTTGCGCGGCTATGTCCGCCACTCGCACCTCAAGGTCACCGCCGTGGTCGGCGGCCTGTCGATCGGCGCCCAGGCGAAGGCGCTGGAGCGCGGCACCGACATCCTCGTCGCCACGCCCGGCCGCCTCCTCGACCTCGTCGAGCGCCGCGCCGCGCGGCTCGACACGGTGAGGTTCCTGGTCCTCGACGAGGCCGACCAGATGCTCGACCTCGGCTTCATCCACGCGCTGCGCCGGATCGCCAAGATGCTCGCGGTACCGCGCCAGACGCTGCTCTTCTCGGCCACCATGCCGAGCCAGATCGAGGAGCTGTCGCGCGCCTACCAGAAGGACCCGGTGCGCGTGGAGGTGTCGCCTCCCGGCCGCACCGCCGACCGCGTCGACCAGAGCGTCCACTTCGTCGAGCAGCGCGCCAAGCCGGCGCTGCTGCGCGACCTGCTGGCCGAGCGGCCGGACGACCTCTCGCTCGTCTTCGCCCGCACCAAACATGGCGCCGAGAAGCTGATGAAGGGCATCGTCAAGGACGGCTTCGCCGCCGCCTCGATCCATGGCAACAAGAGCCAGGGCCAGCGCGACCGCGCCATCAAGGCGTTTCGCGACGGCGAGGTGCGCGTGCTGGTGGCGACCGACGTCGCCGCCCGCGGCATCGACATCCCGGGCGTCAGCCACGTCTACAATTTCGACCTGCCGGAGGTCGCCGAGGCCTATGTCCACCGCATCGGCCGCACCGCGCGGGCCGGCCGGGCGGGCAAGGCCGTCGCCTTCTGCTCCGCCGCCGAGATGCACCTGTTCCGGGCGATCGAGAAGCTGACCGGAACGCCGATCGAGGTCGCGGGTGGCGCGGCGCCGAGCCGTGCCGAGGCGGCAGAGGCGGCCGACGAGGCATCGCGCGCCCGTCGCGATGCGCAGCGCCAGCGCCAGGGACAGCGCCCCGGCGGCGGGCAGAGGCATGCCGCCGCGAAGCCGGCCGGCGGCAAGCCGCGGCAGGGCGAACAGAAGCACACGCGCCCGACGGCCGCCGCGCCGAAGCCTGCCGGCCAACGTCCGCCCCGCCGTCGTCGGCGGCCCAACCGCCAGCGCGTCGCGGCCTGAGCGGACCAAAAAGGTCGTCCGTTAACGGCGGACGACCGCCCGCAGCACGTCGCGAATGCCGATCGCGCCGACGAAGCGCGACTGGTCGTCGAACAGCGCCACCGGCGCCGTCTGCGACTGGTGCATCGCCCGCATGACCGTCCGCAGCGGCGTGCCCGCGGAAGCCCAGAACACCTGCGGCCGGTCGTCGGGCAGTTCCTCGATGTTCTCGCAGGACACCCAGATCGCCGGTTTCCCGTCGCGCTCGGCGTCGATCACCAGCTTGTTCTCGTCCAGCCTGAAGCGCGTGGTGCGGCGCCGATCGAGCCACAGCCAGCCCTCGCCCCCCGTCTCGAGATCGCGCCAGTCGCGCATGACGTTCCAAGCCGTCAGCACCGACATCGGGTTCACGTTGGCGATGAAGTCGCGGACGTAGTCGTTGGCCGGCGACAGCACGATCTCCTCCGGGGCGCCGGTCTGGACGATCCGGCCGCCCTCCATGATCGAGATGCGGTTGCCGATCTTCAGCGCCTCCTCGAGGTCGTGGCTGACGAAGATGATAGTCTTGTGCAGCTTGTCCTGGAGGTCGAGCAGCTCGTCCTGCAGCTTGGTGCGGATCAGCGGGTCGAGCGCCGAGAAGGGCTCGTCCATCAGGAGGATCGGCGCGTCGGTGGCGAAGGCGCGCGCCAGGCCCACGCGCTGCTGCATGCCGCCGGACAGCTCGTGCGCGTACTTGCCCGCCCACTGGGAGAGGCCGACGAGGTCGAGCTGGCGCTCGACCCGCTCCTTGCGCTCCTTGGCCGGCACGCCGGCCAGCTCGAGCCCGAAGCCGACATTCTCCGCCACCGTACGCCAGGGCAGGAGCGCGAATTGCTGGAACACCATCGCCACGCATTCGCGCCGCACCTGCCTGAGCTCGCCCTCCGGGCAGGATGCGACGTCGACCGACCACTCGCCGTCATGGACGATGACGGCGCCGCGCTCGACATTGTTCAGACGGTTGACGGAGCGCAGGAGCGTCGACTTGCCGGAGCCCGACAGCCCCATCAGGACGGAGATCTCGCCCTTCTCGACCGTCAGCGTCGCGCCCGCGCAGCCGAGCACCGCCCCGGTCTTTTCGAGGATCGCCTGGCGGTCGGCGCCCGCGTCGATCATCGCCAGCGCCGCCTGCCGCGCCTCGCGCGTCTCGCCGAAGACGATGTCGACCTCCTTGAACTCGACGGCGGCCGTCACTTCGCCTGCTCCCGGCCGATGCGGGCCATGCGATCGAGGATGATCGCCAGCACCACGATGGCGAGGCCGGCTTCGAGGCCGAGCGGGATGTTGACGGTGTTGAGCGCCCTGACCACCGGGCGGCCGAGCCCGTTGGCGCCGATGAGCGCCGCGATCACCACCATGGAGAGCGACAGCATGATGCACTGCGTGAGCCCGGCCATGATGGTCGGCAGCGCGGCCGGCAGCTCGACCTTCCACAGGAGCTGGCGCTTCGTCGCGCCGAAGGCCTGGCCCGCCTCGATCATCGGCTTGGGCACCGAGGTGATGCCGAGATAGGTGAGCCGGATCGGCGCCGGCATGGCGAAGATGATGGTGACGATCATGCCCGGCGCCATGCCGAGCCCGAACAGGATCAGGATCGGGATCAGGTAGACGAAGGTGGGCAGCGTCTGCATCAGGTCGAGGATGGGCAGGAGCACCCGGTAGACGCGCGGATTGTGCGCGGCCCAGATGCCCACCGGCACCCCGATCGCCATCGAGGCGGTCGCCGCCGCGACCACCAGGACGAGCGTCTCGACGGTCTCGCGCCAGAGCCCCTGGTTGACGATGAAGAACAGCCCGACCACGACCCCGAGCGCCAGCTTCCACGACCGCTTCAGCCCGTAGGCGATCGCGGCGATGAGCAGGATCAGCAGGCTCGGCGGCAGCGCCAGCAGCCCGCTGACCGCGCCGCCGAGGATCGCCGCCAGCCCCATCGACAGATTGTCGAAGAACCAGGCGAAGTTCGTCGTCAGGAAGTCGAAGAAGTCGCGGCCCCACCGGCCGATCGGGATCTTCCAGCCGGCCACCCACGCAGCGATTGGATCCATCGGTTCCTACGCACCCCCTGCTGTTGCGGCGGCTGCCCCCCGGCAGCCGCCAATGCGCGCACGCCTAGATGCCGAGCGCCGAACGCACGACGTCGGGGCTCTCGGCCGCGCCCTCGAAGGTCGTCACGCCCTCGAGCCACTCGTCGAGGATCTGCGGGTTGCGGGTGAGCCAGGCCCGCGCAGCATCTTCCGGATCCGCACCGTCGTCGAGGATGGCGCCCATGATCTCGTTCTCCATGTCGAGCGAGAAGACGAGGTTCTCGAGCAGCCGGCCGACATTGGGGCACTCGGTCATATATCCCGCCCGGACATTGGTATGGACGGTCGCGCCGCCGAAGTCGGGGCCGAAGACATCGTCACCGCCGGCCAGGTACTCCATCTCGATATTGGCGTTCATCGGATGCGGCTCCCAGCCGAGGAACACGACGTGCTGGTTCTGCCGCGCGGCGCGCATGACGGCCGACAGCATGCCGGCCTCCGAGCTCTCCACCAGCTCGAAGCCGCCGAGGCCGAACTGGTCGGCTTCGATCATGTCGAGGATCAGCCGGTTGCCGTCATTGCCCGGCTCGATTCCGTAGATCTGGCCGTTGAGCTCGTCGCGGAACCTGGCGATGTCCTCGAAGCTCTGCAGCCCCGCCTCGTAGGTGTAGGCCGGGACGGCCAGCGTGTATTTCGCGCCTTCCAGGTTTGTCGTCACCGTCTCCACCGTGCCCGCCTCGCGATAGGGAGCGATGTCGGCCTCCATCGTCGGCATCCAGTTGCCGAGGAAGACGTCGATGTCTCCGCTGGCGAGCGACGCATAGGTGACCGGCACCGACAGCACCTGCACGTCCGCCTGATAGCCGAGCGCGTCGAGCAGCACCGAGGCGACCGCGGTGGTGGCGGTGATGTCGGTCCAGCCGACGTCAGAGAAACGTACCGTCTGGCAGGCCTGCGGGTCCGAGGCGAGCGCCGGCTGGGCTAGAAGCGCGGCCAAAAGCGCGGCGGCGGCGAGTGTCGTGTTGCGCGGCATGCGAGATACTCCCATTCTTGTTCTCTGGCTGACCGTGCGCCGCGCTGATCGCCGGCGCGCCAAGGTTGGAACCGGACGAAGCCAAACACCATTTCCACGGCGTTTCAAGCGCGAGCGCGACATGAGCTGACGCAGCGGGAGCCGCCATTTGCCGTGGATGGATCGCGGCCGGCCCTCGCGAAGGCCGGCGCACCGGCGCTAATAGGGGGAATGGCCAAGCTCTATTTCCACTACTCGGCGATGAATGCCGGCAAGTCGACACTGCTCCTCCAGGCCGCGCACAACTACCATGAGCGCGGCATGCGCACCGTGCTCTTCACTGCCGCTCTCGACGACCGCGCCGGCGCCGGCATCATCGCCTCGCGGATCGGGCTGAGCGCGCCGGCGGAGACGTTCTCCGAGAAGGACGACCTCTACGCGATCATCGAGGAGCTTGCTCGCCCCTCGCCGCTCCATTGCGCATTCGTCGACGAGGCGCAGTTCCTGACCGACGACCAGGTTTGGCAGCTCGCCCGCGTCACCGACCGCCTGTCGATCCCCGTCATGGCCTATGGCCTGCGCACCGACTTCCAGGGCGAGCTCTTCCCCGGCTCGCGGGCGCTGCTCGCCATCGCCGACGACCTGCGCGAGGTGCGCACCCTCTGCCGCTGCGGCCGCAAGGCGACCATGGTCGTGCGGCTCGACAGCGAGGGCCGCGTCGTGCGCCAGGGCGCCCAGGTCGCGATCGGCGGCGAGGAGCGCTACGTCTCGCTCTGCCGCCGCCACTGGGAGGAGGAGATGGGCCGCGCGGCGCCCGAGGATTTCATCGGCTTTGCGGCCGAGTGAGGCTGCGCCGCCCGCCCCGCAAGGAGGAATAAGCGATGAACCAGAGCCTCGCCCTCGTCGCCCTCGTCGTCCGCGACTATGACGAGGCGATCGCCTTCTATGTCGGCACGCTCGGCTTCGAGCTGGTCGAGGACACATACCAGCCCGAGCAGGACAAGCGGTGGGTGGTGGTGAAGCCGAGGGGCGACGGCAATGCAGCGCTGCTGCTTGCCCGTGCCTCAACGCCGCAACAGGAGGAATTCGTCGGCGACCAGGCCGGCGGCCGCGTCTTCCTGTTCCTCGCGACCGACGATTTCCGGCGCGACTACGAGGCCTACCGGGCCCGCGGCGTCGAGTTCGTCCGCGAGCCGAAGACGGCCGAATACGGAACCGTCGCCGTCTTCCGCGACCTCTACGGCAATCTGTGGGACCTGGTCGAGTTCACGAAGGGCTGACGGCCGCCCCCTGCAGCCTCCATTGCGCCCCATGGCGCGCCATCCTATCTCTGGCGCGAGCCCCGAACGGGCTGGGCGCGCGGGGGCAACATGCTCGACGAAATCCTCATGTGGCTAAGGCGCATCTGGGCGGCGATCGTGGCCGGCTTCTCCGCCTTGCTCGCCTTGCTGATCCGCCCCTTCACGGCTTCCGGCCGCTGGGTCTATGGCCGCCGCTGGTGGATCAAGGGCCCGCTGATCGCGCTCCTGGCACTCCTCGTCGTCCTCTACGGCTACTTCTTCGTCCAGACCCAGGTCTGGACCGATTTCGACACCGCCTATGCCGAGCGCTACAGCTTCGCCCGCCAGCAGGGGGCGACGCCCGGCGAGAGCGAGGTGCTGCCCGACGGCGAGGGCGAATTGCGCACCTGCGTGCGCTCGGGGATCGTCGAGGCGACCGCCGACCTGATCGACTTCAACGTCGACCGCAATGCCTGGATCTCATCGATGCTGCTCTACAAGCTCGGCTTCTTCGGCATGTCGTGGGACCGCACGCCCTTCTTCGACAACAAGGCCGCCTTCCAGCGGGGCGTGAACCAGGCGATCCGCCGCACCACCGTCGAGCTCGTCGACACGCTCGGCCGCATCCGCGGCACCAGCCAGGTCGACCAGGGGCTCCAGAACGCCCGCGGCTCGATGCAGTTCGATGAGGAGACCTGGTATTTCGGGTTCGACCCGTTCGGTCCGAAGACGCCGACGCCGAGCTTCTACCGCTCCGCCGTGCGCGACCTCGAGAGCTTCAACGACCGGCTCGCCAACTGCACCGCCGTGTTCGACGCGCGCGCCGACAACCTCGTCCAGTTCCTCGACCGGATCGCCAACGACATCGGCGCCACGTCCGCGATCCTGCGCGAGCGCTCCGAGCACTACAACAGCGGCTGGTTCGACACCCGCGCCGACGACCGCTTCTGGTTCGCCTACGGGCAGCTCTACGGCTATCACGGCATCCTGCGCGGCGCCCGCCACGATTTCGCGCAGGTGATCCAGATGCGCGGCCTGTCGCAGCTCTGGCAGACGATGGAGGACCAGCTCGTCTCGGCGCTCCGCATCCAGCCCTCGATCGTCTCCAACGGCCGCGAGGACGGCTGGATCATGCCCACCCATCTCGCCACGATGGGTTTCTACATCCTGCGCTTCCGCTCAAACCTCGTCGAGGTGCGCCAGGTGCTCGACCGCTGAGGAACGCTCCCCTGGATGGCGGCGCAACCTGTTGAGCCGGCTTGCTTTTCTGCAGCCGCCTGAATCAGTGTCTGAGCGTCTTCGAGTGATGGACGAGCAAGGTGCTGCCGCTCAGCCTTGCCTGAAGCGCGCCGGCGACAGCGCGGCGACGAGCGGCTCGAGGCTGTCCGGCAGCCACTCGCCCGAAATCAGCGCCGCCGCGAGGCGGGAGAGCGCGGGCGAGGTCTGGATGCCGTAGCCGCCCTGCCCCGCGAGCCAGAAGAAGGCTTCCGCCGAGGGATCGAACCCGGCAACCGGGGTGCGGTCGGGCGCGAAGGTACGGAGCCCGGCCCAGCTCGATTCCACCCGCGTCACCGGGTGGATCACCGCCTGCTCGTAGCGGTGCAGCCCCTCGGCCAGCACCATGTCGTCCGGGAAGGCATCGTGCGGGTCGACCGGGTCCTCGTCCGCAGGCGAGACGAAGAGCCGGCCCGCCTCCGGCTTCATGTACCAGCTCTCGGCAGCGTCGATCACCATCGGCCAGCCGCTCGCGTCGTAACCCTCAGGCACCGGCAGCACTGCCATCGAGCGGCGCAGCGGCTGCAGCCCGACGGGAGCCAGCCCGCACGCCTCCGCCACCTTGTCCGACCACGCGCCGGCGGCGTTGACGACGATCCTCGCAGCCACCTCGCCCTTCGGCGTGGCGAGCAGCCAGCGTCCGTTGTCGCGGCGTCCTGAGGAGACCGGCGCGTCTGGCAGGAAGGTCGCGCCCTCCGCCCTCGCCTTCCTGAGCCAGCCCTGGTGCAGCGCGTCGACGTCGATATTATGCGCGTCCGCCTCGACCGCCGCGGCGACGATCGGCTCGCGCTTCAGGATCGGCGCCATGCGCACCGCCGCGTCGGGATCGATCTCGGTCAACCCGATCGATTCCGCCAGCAGTCCATCGAGGTCGGGTCTCGTCTCGGCCGTGGCGATGAAGAGGATCGCGCGCGGCGTAAGGAGTGGCGCCTCCGCAAAACCCTTCGGCGGCACGCGGAAGAAGTCGCCGCTCGCCCGCGTCAGCTCGCGGATCGCCTCGTTGCCGTAGTTCTGGACGTAGATCGCGGCCGAGCGGCCGGTCGAATGGTAGCCCGGCCGCGTCTCCTGCTCGATCAGCACGAGCCGGTGGCGGCCGGCGAGCGCCGCCGCAGCACCGGTGCCGGCGATCCCCGCGCCAATGATGGCGATGTCCGCTTCGATCCTGTCGGTCATTCAGCCGCTCCCTCGCAAGCCGCACCGCCTAGCCGCTCGCGCAGGGACGGGCAAGCATCAGAGCGGGGCATCGATCCGGCACACGAGCCCTTCCGGCTGGAAATCGAGCTTCACCTCTCCGTCGAGGTCGTCGGCCAGCATGCGCTCGATGAGCCGCGTGCCAAAGCCGCGCCGCGCCGGAGGCGCCACCGGCGGTCCGCCGGTTTCGGTCCATGTGAGCACGATGCGCCGTTCTCCCGGGACGTTCCACAGGACCGATACCTTGCCGCTCTCGTTGGACAGCGCGCCATACTTGATCGCGTTGGTGCAGAGCTCGTGCAGCCCCATTGCCAGCGCCAGCGCTGCCTTGGGCGTCAGCATCACCTCCGGCCCGTCGAGGCGGATGCGGCCGGGCTCGCTGCACTGGGCACGCGTCACGTCCTCGACGATCCGCGTCAGCGACGCGTTCTCCCAGTTGGCCTCGGTGAGGAGGTTGTGCGCCTCGGCGAGCGCTCTCAGCCGCCCCTCGAACGACGCGCGGGCGGGTGCCGACGACGGCACTTCCCGGAAGCTCTGGTGCGCCAGGGCCTGCACCACGGCAAGCGTGTTCTTGACCCGGTGGTTCAACTCCCCGATCAGCAGCTCGCGCTGCGCCTCGCTCCGCTTGCGCTCGCTGATGTCGACGATCGCGGCCAGCGTCATCGGCCCTTCGGAGGTCTCGAACGGGCTCAGCCCGATCTCGACCGGCAGCTCGCCGCCGTCCTTGCGCAGCGCCCAGAGCTCGCGGTTCGCGCCCATCGGCCGCGCCTCGGGGCCGAGGTTGTAGCCGGCTCGATAGTCGGGGTGTCCGCGCCGGAAGCGTTCGGGCACGAGGATCTCGATCCTCTGGCCGACCAGCTCGTCGCGGCCATAGCCGAGCAGACGCTCCGCCTGTGCGTTGACGAGCACGATCCTGCCCGAACCGTCGGTCATCACCATGCCGCTCGGTGCCGCCTCAACCCCTAGTCGGAAGCGCTCCTCGCTTGCGCGCAGGGCCTCCTCGGCCTCCTCGCGCTCGGTGATGTCGACATTGACGCCGATCATGCCGCGGAACTCGCCCGCACCGGAATAATCCGGCTGAGCGTCGGTGTGCAGGATGCGGTATTCGCCGGCAGCGTTGCGAAACCGCGTCTTCAGCGTCACCTTGGTCCGGCTCGCGATGGCCTCGCCCATGATCCGGCCTATCTCGGCCATGTCGTCGGGATGCGCCATCGACAGGAAGTCGAACGCGGCGATGTCCTCTTCCGATACGCCCCAGAACGTACGCAGCATACGATTGAGATGGGCGCAATGGCCGTCGGCGTGGCTCTGCCATATCATCACCGGCGCGTTCTCGAGCATCTCCCGGAACCGGTCCTCCGACACCCGCAGCCGTTCCTCGGCGTCGCGTCGCGCTTCGTCGGCGCGCATGCGCTCGAGGCTGAACCCGACCTGGCGGGCTATCGTGACCGCGAGCTCGATCTCGTGCGCGGCGAAGACGTGCGGCTTGGCGAAATAGGTCATGAACTTGCCGACCACCTCGCCATGCGCCATCAGCGGGATGAATCCGAGCCCGCGTATGCGCTCCTGGCGGATCGTCGCCTTGACCCAGTCAGCTTCGTCGGTACGGTCGATGTCGTCGACGAAGATCGGATCGGGGTCGCGCTCGCCCGGCTTCCACGGCGAATGGCCTTCGAGGGCCGATCGGTAGCCTTCCGAGAGGCCGCGCCAGGCGACGAAGCGCATCACGCCAGCCTGGTCGAAGACCAGGATCGAGGCGCGGCTGCAGCCAAGCGTCTGCACGATGGCATCGAGCGCGGCCTCGTAGACATCGGCGAGCGAGCGTGCGCGGTAGAGCCTGTCGGTCAGCTCGTAGAGCGCACCGAGCTCGTCGACCCGCCTCACGAGATTCTCGCTGATAACCTCGCTCAAGATGTCCTCCCAGGCGAAATTACACTAGCGCAGGCTCGGCGGCCGGCAAATCGCTTTCGTCAGGTTCCATTTATGGCTGAATCTTGACGCGAGTCCCCCGTCCACTTACTCCTCGGGCAGGCTGATGATTCGCCTGATTCGGCCCGTCGCGCGGAGGGAAAGGACCCCGGTCCGGCGTGCGGCGGGTCGGCCGGGCTCGATCCCGGGCGGATCGTCGAGATGCGTTGCAGGCCCACCTGGCGGAGGGCCGGCTTTCACGAGTCGATGCGTGTGCACGAACCTGGCTCCGCTGCGGGGCCGGGACCGGCGAAGTCTTGGCGGGAGACGGGCCAATGGTGACGATCGCGGGCTGTACAGGGGAAGTGCGGGATGAACCCGCACCGCTCACCCGGCCCGACCTCGTCGTTCTGATGCGGCAGCTCTGCGAGGAGGCCGGCGCGGAGCACTATCTGATCTTCCAGGCGGGCTTCGGACCCGCGGCCGAGTATGGCCGCGTGCTTGCCTGCAACTGGTCGTTCGATTCACTTCAGGCCGTGGGCTGGGGCAACGTGACCCGCCTGGTCGCGAGCCGCCTCGCGACAGCCTTGGGCGGGCGCGCATCCTTCTTCACCGGCGCTGATCTCGGCGGCATCCTGGACGCCGAGGCCGCCGGCGCGCTCGCCAGGCACGGGCACCGGGAGCTCGCCTGCCTGCGCCTCAAGGTCGGCCGCACCGGCTTCGGCGTGCTCCTGTCCGCGTCGCGGCCGGGCGCCATGTGCGGGGACATCGTCGCCCGCGCCCAGATGGTCTGCTGCTATGCGCTGTCCAGCATCGAGGCCGGCCTGATCGGCGCCGACGACGAGCCGCCGCTCTCCGAGCGCGAGCGCGAATGCCTTCGCTGGGTCTCCGAGGGCAAGACGACGGACGAGGTCGCGCTGATCCTCGGCGTGTCGTCGAACACGGTGACCGGCTACGTCACCCAGGCGATGCAGAAGCTGTCCGCCAGCAATCGCGCAATGGCGATGGCGACCGCGATCCGCCACGGCTTGATCTAGAGGGCGGCGGGTGGCGATCGAGGCGCGAAGGCAGACGGAATCCGACTCCAGCGAGGAGTCCGCCCTCGACCAGGGGGCGGCAGGTCAGGGGCTGGCGCGCCTCGCCGGCCTCGTCGATGCGGATGGGGCGCTGCTCTACACGATCTTCACCTCGGGGGAGGCGGTGCGGCTCGTCCCTCTTGCCACGTTCGGCAAGGAGAGCGCCCGCCTCCGCGCCGAGCTCGCGGGCGCGCCGGGCGAAGCGTTCGCGCGCGACGTGCTTGCCTCCCTGTTGCCCGCCGCCTGGCCGGCCCGCGGGATGCGCCCGTCGAAGCTGCCGCGCTGGTGCCGGCGCATCAAGCAGGCTCCGTTCGCCCTCCCGGGCCTGGCGCTGCCGCTGCCTGCGAGCCGCGGCAGCGGCGGGATCGCGCTCTTCCTCGGCGAGGCGCTCGCGCTGACGGAAGCAACCGTCTGCGACATCCACGTCAACTGCCTGATGCTGTTCCGCTCGCTCAGCGGCGACGGCAGCGCGGCCGCCTCGCCGCTCTCGCCGCGCGAGCTCGAATGCCTGCGCCTGACAGCGGACGGGCTGACCAGCGACGAGATCGCCGCGCGCCTCGGCCTGTCGGTCCACACCGCCAACCAGTATCTGTCCAACACGATCGCCAAGCTGAACGCCGTCAACCGCATGCATGCGGTGGCCAAGGCGCTGCGCGCCGGCCTCTTCGACTGATCAGCCGGCGAGCCCGACGGTCTTGGCGATGCGGGCCGTCTCGAGCGCGCGGGCGAGATAGGCCGTGTTCTCCTGCGGGTCCTCGCGCGGCTCGTCGAAGGAGACGTAGTTGACCTCCACCGCCGCCTGGTCCGCCTTCATGTGCAAGGTGAAGTAGACGCAGGCGCCCGATGGCCGCAGCTCGAGGTCGAGCGCGATGGTGGGCGCCTCCTCCCAGGTCACATGCGCCTCGCCGCCATGGCCGAGCCGCAGCGTGCCGGGCATCAGGTACAGTTCGGCGGCGGACTGGACGATGTCGGCGATGCTGGAGAAATGCTCCAGCCTGATGAAGGCGACATAGTCGGCGACGTCGACCATGCGCAGTTCGCTGACGACGTCGCGGATGGCATCGGCGACGACGGCTTCGCGATCGATGGCGTGCGGCTGGCGGTTCATGCGCCACCAATAGCCGGCGAAGGTTGCGCCTTGCTTGCGTAGACGGTGCGCACGAGGGCGGCCACCGCCTGGTAGAACTGCGGCGGGATCATCTGGTCGACCTTGACCTGCGGATACATCGACCGCGCCAGCTCGACATCCTCGAAGACGGGGATGTTGTGCTCCCTGGCGATCTCGCGGATCTTCAAGGCCACGAGATCCTGGCCCTTGGCGACCACGATCGGCGCCGCGTTCTCCTCCCGCACGTAGCGCAGCGCGATCGAGAAGTGCGTCGGGTTGGCGATCACCAGCGTCGCCTGCGGCACCGACTGCATCATGCGCCGCCGCGCCCGGTCGCGCTGCAGCGAGCGGATGCGCGCCTTGACGATCGGATCGCCGTCCTGCTGCTTGATCTCGTCCTTCACCTCCTGTCGCGTCATCCGCAGTTCCTGCCGCCAGTGGAAGCGCGACCAGAGGATGTCGGCGCCGGCGATCAGGAGCATCACGGCAGAGATGGTGACGACGATCTCGATGGCGAGCTCGCGGATCACCCCGGTGAAGGCGACCGGATGGGTGATCATGCCGGCGAGCAGCCTGTCCTGCGCCTCCCGCATGGCGAAGATGACGAAGCCGCCGACGACCATGATCTTGCCGAGCGACTTGCCGAACTCGACCAGCCCCTGCATGCCGAACAGCCGCTGCCAGCCCTTGCGCAGCGAGATGCGGTTGGCCTTCGGCTTGATCCGGTCGAGCACGAAGCGCGGCACGTTCTGCAGGACGGACGCGCCCAGCCCCGCCACCATCAGCATCAGCATCAGGCCGGCCAGCACCTTGGCCACCTCGAGGAACACCATGCGCTGGAGGATGATGGCATCCTGCGCGGTGCCGAGGCGGAACTCGTCGGCCCGCTCCAGGAACATGGAGAGGAAGGCGCCCAGCTCGGCCGCGCCCGGCTGGGCGACGAAGAGCATGAAGGTCAGGATGGCGAGGAAGGTGGCGAAGGAGGTGACCTCGCGGGCGAAGGGGACGTTGCCCTTCTCCATGCTGTCGCGGATCTTCTTCTCGGTCGCCTCTTCGGTCTTGCTGTCCTTGTCGGGCTCGTCAGCCATGGCGGTCGTCAGGCCGCCTGGTCGACCTGGACGATCTCGATCGCCCCTTCACCGGCAAGCCTGAGCGCCGTGGACGCGATCGTCTTGCGCGCGCCGACGATCTGGTCGGCCGGGGCCTCGCTGCCGCTGCCGAGCTCGGCCTCGATCATGCGCCGCGAGCGCGAGCCAAGCGCTGAGAGCACGGCCTCCGTCAGCTCCGGCGACGCTCCGCGCAGGGCCAGCGTCACCACCTCGCTCGACAGGCCGTCGAACAGCGTCACCCGCGCCTTCTGCGACAGGAGCACGATGTCCTCAAAGGCGAAAAGCCTGGCGCGGATCGCGTCGAGGTCGCTGGTGCCGGCGGCCGCCAGATCGCCCATCATCTCGTCAAGCTCCGACTTGTCGAGCTCGTTGAGGAGGCTTGCCACGCGAATCTGGCCGACCGAATTGTCCGTCGCCGAGGCGGCCTGCATCATGCGCACCCGGATATGGTTCTCGATCAGCTGCCGGGCCTCCGGCTTGACCGGCGACAGCGCCAGCATGCGCTTGACGACCTCGCTGCGGCGCTTCCGGTCGATGGTGAGCAGCACCGCCGCTGCCGGCCGTGAGGAGAGGTTGGAAAGGATGAAGGCCGCCGTCTGCGGATGCTCGTCGGACAGCATCGCGCCGACCCGCGCCGGCTCCATCTGCTCGAGGCTCGGCCAGACCGGCGGCACCTCGGGACCGGCGGCCGGCGCCGCCCTGCCCATCAGCGCCTGGACCTCGTCGACGCCGAGCGATTCGTTGATGAGCGTATCCATCTGGTCGCCGGAATCGAGCAGCCCGGCGCCTTCGGCGAACTCGTTCTCGAACTCCGCGACGATCTTTTCCAGCTCTGCCTGCGGGATCGTGCGCAGCGTGCGCGCCGCCTCGATGAGCGCCTTCAGCTCCTCGGGCTTGAAGAACTTGAGCAGCCGGCCGGCCGCGCCCTTGCCCATGGCCACGAGGATCGCGGCCGCCTTCTGCGACCGCGTCAGGGCTCCGGAAGCCATGTTGCCCGTCTCAGCCATAGACTCGGCGCCCCGTCATCCCTCAGCCAGGCCGGCGTGAATCCACGATATGCGTCAGGCGGATACCGAAGCGCGACGGATCGTCGTCGAGCACCGTCACCTCGCCCGAAGCGATCCGCCGGCCATTGACCACGACGTCCACCGGCTCGCCGATCCGCCGGTCGAGCGCGACGGTCGAGCCCTTCTGCAGCGCCATCAGCTCCGAGACGGGCATCTCGGTGCTGCCGAGCACGATCTGCACGTCCACGGGGATGTCCATGATGACGCCGTGGTTGGGATGCGCCTCGCCGAGGCTCGCCGCCGCGCCGCCGCCGTCGCCATGCAGCACGTCGCGCAGCTCGTCGATCGCCTTATTGAGCTGTTCCTCCGGCAGTGCATCCTGGAGAGTGTTTGCCTGCTTCATGGACCTACCTCATTTCCGGGCGGACCGCCCCGCCCTTGCCGCCGACCAGCCCGTCCAGGAAATCGCGGCCGGCGTCGAACGGCTGGCGGACGCGGAGCGTATAGTGATTCCCGAGCTTGCCGAACTCGCAGATGAAGATCGTCTTGCGGCGCGCCGAGAGCCGGGTCTGCCCCTGCGCGTTCTCCGGCAGCGCAATAACCTGGCCGACCTGCCACGAGGCGATCTCGCCCAGCGTCGCGCGCGCCAGCGGCACCGTCGCCTCCAGCGTCACGGCGGAGCGCATCACCTCCTCGGAGAAGCGCTCCCGCCACTGCCTGGCAAGCTTCGGCTCGCTCGCCGACTGCGCGGCATCGCCGCGCTGCCCGAGCAGCACCCGCTGCGGCATCAGCGCGGCGATCCGCCCGGCGGCGGCCGGCGTCGCGATCTTGAAGTCGATCCGCACGGCAGGCCCGTCGCGGCGGGGCATGCGCGGGATGCCTGCCCCGGTCACCGGCACCGGCAGCGGGAAGCGGATGTCGAGCGCCCGCCCGCCCGAGCCGTTAAAGCACCTGGCGGCGATGTTGAAGAATTCGGCCGTCAGCGCCAGCTCGATGTCGGAGAGGTCGCGCTCGATCGCCCAGCAGGCGCTCGCGGCATCGCCGCCCAGCGCCGCACTGACGATGATGGAGATCGCAGCCGGATCGGCGATCAGCGTCAGCGCATCAGGCGAGGTCGAGGAGGAAGCAACGCAGATCGCATCGAACGATGCCGCGGACGGCAGCGCCTCGGCGAAGCGGGCGACCGTGACCTCGGCGACCGAGATCTCGACCGGATGCGCCAGGCGGCCGTTCAGTTCTTCCGCGACCGGGCCTGAGACACGCTCGCCCAGAGCCGCCGCTGCCTCGATGACCCGCTCCGGCTCGGCGGTGTCGCCGAGCAGGCGCTCGACGACGGCGCTGCGGACGACGGGCATCTTTGCCGCGAGGTTCATGCCGAGGGAGCTCCGCATCTCGTGCCGCGCATGATCAGGCTGCCTTCTTGACGCCGTCGGCGCCGGCGCTGGTGTTCAGCGTGCTCTGCTCCACCGCATCGATCGACGGCCGGTCCTTGGACGAGATCGTCTTGCGGCCGAATTCGAGCGCCACCTGCGGTAGCGAGCCGTTCATGTAGGCGAGCAGCGTCTGCTTGACGATGATGTAGACGCGGATGCGCTTCTCCCGCACCGCCTTGACCTTGACGGCCAGCGGCCCGACGATCGCATAGGCGAGGAAGATGCCGAGGAAGGAGCCGACGAGCGCGGCGCCGATCAGCCCGCCGAGGATTTCCGGCGACTGGTCGATCGCGCCCATGGCCTTGATGACGCCGAGGATCGCCGCGACGATTCCGAGCGCCGGTAGGCCGTCGGCCGCCGTCTGCAGCGCGTGGCTCGGCTTCTGCTTGTCGTAGCGGATGGTGTGGATTTCCTCGTCCATCAGCGCCTCGATCTCGAACGGCCGGGCATTGCCGATGATGATGATGCGGCAGTAGTCGCAGATGAAGTGCGTCAGGTAGTGGTCCTTGAGCACGCTGGGATAGGCCTGGAAGATCGCCGATTCCTCGGGGTTGTCGATATGGGCCTCGACCTCGTTTTTCGATTTGGTCTTCAGTTCCCGCATCAGGCTGTGCAGCAGCCCGAGCACCTCGAGATAGTCCTGCTCCTTGGGCACCGAGTTCTTGATCGCCTCGAGCAGCGCGCCTCCGGTGTCCTTCACCGTCGGCAGCGAGTTGGCCACCAGGAAGATGCCGACGGCCGCGCCGCCGATGATGACGAGCTCCCACGGCTGGAAAAGCACGTCGAGATAGCCGCCCATCGCCATGTAGCCGCCGATGACGCAGCCGAAGGTGACGACGAGACCGATAAGAATGCCCAATGAACCACCCTGTCCTGAACGCAAGTCTGGAAATCACCTAAGCGCCATTGCTTGCGCGAGGCTGATAAGGCGGCGCGTGTGGACCCCGTCGAGCTAAGCCTCGCACAAGGAACGGCGTCTAAGGGCTTCTGCAGGGGATTCCGCCCGGCGGAGGCGCGACGTGATTTCGACCTATGCCAGCTACCAGTTCATCATGCGTGACCTGGGCAAGTCGATGGAGCGCGCCGAGACGCAGCCCACGGTCCAGCGCGAGGCGGAGTATTATCTCGCCAACATCACCAAGGTGAAGTCGATCGACGACTTCATCAAGGACGACCGCCTGTTCCGCTTCGCCATGAAGGCGCACGGACTCGAGGACATGGCCTATGCCAAGGCCTTCATCCGCAAGGTGCTCGAAGGCGGGATCGACGATCCGAACTCCTTCGCCAACAAGCTGACCGACAAGCGCTATCAGGAGTTCGCCCGCAGCTTCGACTTCAAGAAGCACGGTGCCGATGCGACCGTCTACAACGCCGCCCAGCAGGGCACCGTGCAGAACTACCTCCTCCAGGCGACGCTGCAGGGCATCGACCTGAACGACCCCCAGCTCAAGCAGAACCTCCAATACTACCAGGAGAAGATCGGCTCGGTCCGCTCGATCGACGATTTCCTGAAGGACGACCGCATCTACACCTTTGCCATGCGCGCGCACGGCTTCGACGGCGAGCTGCCCGACAAGGCGCTCGTCCGGAAGGTGCTCGAAGGCGGTCTCGACGACCCGGAGAGCCTGGCCAACACCCACAAGGACGGCCGCTTCAAGAAACTCGCGGCCAGCTTCGATTTCGCCCGTCTCGGCGAGAACGCGACCACCGCCAATCCCGCCCAGCGCGCGGCGATCGACAAGTTCCTCCGGCAGACGATCGAGGAGGATGCCGGCTCGCGCAACGAGGGCGTCCGGCTCGCTCTCTATTTCCAGCGGCAGGCGCCGAAGATCACCAACGCCTACCAGATCCTCGGCGACCCGGCGCTGGCGCGCGTCGTGCGCACCTTCCTCGGCCTGCCCGACGAGGTCGCGCGGATGGACATCGACAAGCAGGCGAAGATGATCGAGTCGCGCATCGACCTCGCCGACTTCAAGGACCCGAAGAAGCTCGAGGAGTTCATGACCCGCTTCACCACCATGTGGGAGATGAGCAATCCGACCGCCTCTCCGCACTCGGCGATGATGACGCTCTTCCAGCCGCCGGAATTCGGCATCTCGACCGATCTTCTGATGACGATCGCCAGCATGAAGCGCTGAGGAGCGGACCGTGCAGCAAGGCCTCTACGTCGCCCTTTCCTCGCAGGTCGCGCTCGAGCGCCGGCTGGCGACGATCGCCGACAACATCGCCAACGTCACCACGCCGGGCTTCCGCGCGACCGGCGTCAAGTTCGAGGACATGGTGACCGGCCTCGGCCGCAACTCGATGTCCTTCGTGTCCTCAGGCAACACCTTCCTGTCGACCGCCAGCGGCCCGCTCAAGCAGACGGGCAATCCGCTCGACTTCGCCATCCGCGGCGATGCGTGGTTCGCGCTGCAGACGCCCGACGGTCCGATCATGACGCGCGACGGCCGCTTCACCATGCAGGACGACGGCATGCTGGTCAGCGTCGAGGGCTATCCTGTGCTCGACGCCGGCGGGGCGGAACTGCTGCTCAATCCCGGCGCCGGCCGGCCGACCGTCGCCGCCGACGGCACCTTGCGCCAAGACGGCGTCCTCGCCGGCGCCATCGGCCTCTTCGAGTTCCAGCCCGGCCTCGATTTCCGCCGCTACGGCAATTCCGGCGTCGTGCCGGAGGGGCAGCCGGTGCCGGTCGTCGACCGCGCCGATGTCGGCGTGCTCCAGGGCTATCTCGAAGGCTCCAACGTCGATCCCGTTCTCGAGATCACCCGCCTGATCCAGGTCCAGCGCGCCTTCGACAACGTCTCGGCGCTGATGCGCGATTCCGAGACGTCGCAGCGTGACGCCGTGAAGGCGCTGGGCGTCTGACCATGGAAGCCGCCGCGGCCGAACCAGCTCCGCCGCCCGCGCCAGGCGCGCAGGACAACGCGCTTGCCGTGCTCGAGCGCCTCTATGGCGGCTTCGCGGCCGATGATCGCGTGCTCAGGGTCGGCGGTCACGTCCAGGAAGTGTCGGCCACGCATCTGCGCATCCGCGGCATCTCCCAGCAGGCGCGCCTCGGCGACCTGCTGGAGCTTGGCGGCGGACGCGGGCGGCGGACCGCCGAGATCGTCCAGATCGGGCCGGACGACGTGCTCGCCGCGCCCTTCGACCGCGACCTGCGCGCCGGGGTCGGCGACAGGGCCTTCATCCGCGGCACCTTCACCCTGTCGCCGCACGAGAGCTGGCGGGGCCGCGCCATCGACGCGCTCGGAAGGGCGATCGACGGCGGCCCGCAGCCCGTGGCCGGCACCTCGTCGGCGGGCACCGCGCCCGCCGCGCTCGAGCGACAGCGCGTCGACCAGCGCTTCTACACCGGCGTCAGGGTGATCGACATCTTCACCCCGCTCTGCTTCGGCCAACGACTCGGCATCTTTGCGGGCTCCGGCGTCGGCAAGTCGACCCTGCTCGCCATGCTCGCGGCCGCCGACGCATTCGACACGGTCGTGGTCGCCCTCATCGGCGAGCGCGGCCGCGAGGTGCGCGAGTTCCTGGAGGACACGATCGGCGAGAAGAGCATGGCGAAGACTGTCGCCGTCGTGGCGACCAGCGACGAGAGCGCCATGATGCGCCGACGCGCGCCCGACACCGCGATGCGCGTCGCCGAGCATTTCCGCAACCGCGGCGACCGCGTGCTCCTCCTGCTCGACTCGATCACCCGCTACGCCCACGCGCTGCGTGAGGTCGCGATCGCCGCCGGCGAGCCGCCGGTGGCGCGCGGCTATCCCGCCTCCGTCTTCACCGACCTGCCGAAACTGCTCGAGCGCGCCGGGCCGGGGGCCCAGGGCTCGGGCTCGATCACCGCCATTCTCTCCGTGCTCGTCGACGGCGACGACCACAACGACCCGATCTCGGATTCGACCCGCGGCATCCTCGACGGCCACGTCGTCCTGTCGCGCGCGATCGCCGAGCAGGGCCGCTATCCGCCCGTCGATCCGCTTGCCTCGGTATCGCGGCTGGCCGGCAAGGCGTGGAACCACGACCAGCGCGCGCTTGCGACCCGGCTGAAGGCGATGATCTCGCGCTACGAGGACACGCGCGACATCAGGCTGCTCGGCGCCTACCAGCCGGGCGTCGACGCCGAGCTCGACATGGCCGTGCGGCAGGTCCCGATCATCTACGAGGCGATGACCCAGACGCCGGCCGACGGCGCCTCGGAGGATCCCTTCGCCGATCTCGCGCGGCATCTCAGAGGCCGCGAAAAGGGGCAGGATCATGCGCAAGGTTAGCACCCTTCCCGGCGACGCTCCGCCGCCGGCCGCGAAGCCCAGGCGGCAGGTGAACCTGACCGACGCCATCATGGTCGGCGCCGGCGTCGGCCTTGCCGTCGCGGCAGCGCTGTTCCCCTGGTACATCTTCATGAACCAGGAGAAGTTCGGCCCGCCCGCGATGCGCTTCGAGGGCGGCGGCAGCGGCACGCCGCCTGCGGCGCGCTTGTCTCCTCAGCCGAGCCTCGTCGGGCGGCCGATGGAGGCGGCGGATGTGCCCTCCCTAGATCTCGACCTCATCTCGACCGCCACGCCCGCACCTCCCGGCCAGGCACCGGAGGCGGTGTCGCTCTCCGAGCAGCCCTTCCCCGATGGCGTCGACTACCGCCTCGTCCACGTCGCCAACGGCCGCGCGATGATCGCCGACGACGTCGGCTTCTGGGTCGTGCAGCCGGGCTCGCGACTTCCCGACAACTCGCGCGTCGCCGCGATCGAGCAGCGCGAGGGCGCCTGGGTCCTCGTCACCAGCACCGACCGCGTGGTGCGGCTCTCGCCCTGAAGCGCCACGCAAGGCCCGCACAAGACTGGACCCATAGTTTCGGGGCGACCTCTTCTGAATCCGGCGCGCCGAACGACCGATGGACCCCGTCAATCTCTTCAAGCTAGCAAGCCAGCAGGCGCGCTGGCTGTCCGTCCGCCAGACGGCGGTCGCCGGCAACATCGCCAATGTCAACACGCCCGGCTTCCGCACGACCGACGTCGAGCCCTTCGAGCAGGTGCTCGACAAGACGCGGGTTGCGATGGCGACGACCCATCCCACCCACATCTCGCTCGGCGCGACGCGCGACGGCTTCGCGGTTCGTGAGGTCGTCGACCGCAACGCGGCCCGGCTGCCGTCGGACAACACCGTCGTGTTGGAGAACGAGCTGATGAAGTCCGGCGAGGTCGCGAAGTCGATGCAGCTCAACACCGCCATAGTGAAAGCCTTCCACCGCATGATCCTGATGACCAGCAGAGCCTGAGGCGACGCGCATGGATCCCCTCTTCACCGCAATGAAGGTCGCTTCCTCGGGGCTCGGCGCCCAGTCGGAGCGGCTGCGCGTGGTCTCGGAGAACCTCGCCAACTCGCAGTCGACCGGAAGCTTCCCCGGCGCCGATCCCTACCAGCGCAAGACGGTTACCTTCGCCGCCGCGCTCGACCGGCTGACCGGCGGCAATCTGGTGGAAGTCTCCAATGTCGGCCAGGACCGCGCACCGTTCCGCGTCGAGTTCCAGCCCGGCCACGAGGCCGCCGACGAGGCCGGCTACGTGAAGATGCCCAACGTCAACGTGCTGATCGAGATGGCCGACATGCGCGAGGCCAACCGGGGCTACGAGGCGAACGTGCAGGTGATCAAGCAGGCGCGCGAGCTGATCTCGATGACGATCGACCTGATGAGGAGCCAGTGATGGTCGAGGGTCTGTTCGCCGTCGCCCGCATCGCGCCGCAGGGCTTTTCGGCGCCCGCAGCGCCGGCTGCCGCGCCTTCCGCGATCACCGGGCCGAGCTTCGCCGAGGTGCTGGGCGGCCGCATCGAGAGCACGGTCGGCTCGCTCGTCGGGGCGGAGAACATGGCCATCCAGGCGGTGCGTGGCGAGGTCGACACCCGCGAGGTGGCCGATGCCGTGATGAGCGCCGAGCAGTCGCTCCAGGCGGCGATCGCCATCCGCGACAAGCTCGTCCAGGCCTATCTCGAAGTCAGCCGCATGCAGATCTGAGGAACAAGCTCATGAAAGCGCTCGCCATCGCGGCAACCGGCATGAACGCCCAGCAGTCCAACCTGGAAGTCATCGCCAACAACATCGCCAACATCAACACGACCGGCTTCAAGCGGGCGCGGGCGGAGTTCTCCGACCTGCTCTACCAGGTCGACCGGATGCAGGGCATTCCGAACCGCGCCAACCAGGCGATCGTGCCCGAGGGCGCCGCCTACGGCCTCGGCGTGAAGCTCGCCGCCGTGCGCAACGTCCACATGCAGGGCTCGCTCACCGCGACGAACAACACGCTCGACCTTGCCTTGATGGGCAACGGCTGGTTCCAGATCAACGGCGTCGACGGCGAGCCGTTCTACACCCGCGCAGGGGCCTTCAACACCAACGCCAATGGCGAGCTCGTCACCATCGACGGCTATCAGGTCTCCCCGGCCATCGTCGTGCCGCAGGATGCGATCGAGGTCATCGTCAACAAGACCGGCCAGGTCTTCGCGCGCCTGCCCAACCAGGTGGATCTCGCGGAACTCGGCCAGCTGACGCTCGCCACCTTCGCCAACGATGCCGGCCTCATGCCGCTCGGCGACAACCTCTTCCAGGAGACTGCCGCCTCCGGCCCGGCCAATCTCGGCGTGCCGGGCGATCCGGGCTTCGCGACCATCGAGCAGGGATACCTCGAGAACTCGAACGTCGACCCCGTGAAGGAGATCACCGAGCTGATTTCGGCCCAGCGCGCCTACGAGATGAACTCGAAGGTCATCCAGGCCGCCGACCAGATGGCACAGACCGTCTCGCAGGGAATGCGATAGCAGATGGCGCGCACAGGCCGCATCGTCTCCGGCATCGCCGCCACGATCCTCGCGGCAGGTCTGTCGTGGCCTGCCGCTGCGCAGGAGAGCGTGGTGGTGCCGAACCGCGTCATCTATCCCGGCCAGGAGATCACCGCCGACGCGCTCGACATCGTGCCGCTGCGCCGGCGCCTTCCCGATCCGCAGGCGATCGTGCTCGACATGGGCCAGGCCGTCGGGCGCGTCGCGCGCCGCACGCTGCTGCCGGGGCGCCTGATCGCCACCGCGTCGATGCGCGATGCATATCTGGTCGAGCCGGGCGCGCCCGTGCAGGTCTTCTTCATCCAGGGCAGCCTGGTCATCTCGGCCACCGGCGTGCCCCTCCAGGCCGGGGTCGCCGGCGACATGATCCGCGTCCGCAATCTCGACAGCGGCGTCGTGTTCAGCGGCGTCGTCATGGGCGACGGCACCGTCAGGGTCGGCTCGTGAAGCGCCTCGTCCTCGCCTTCTGCGCGCTGGCCGCCGCCTTCGCCCTTCCCGCCTCGGCCGGCTCGCGCATCAAGGACGTGGCGACGCTGCAGAGCGCGCGCGACAACCAACTCGTCGGCTACGGCCTCGTCATCGGCCTGCTCGGCTCCGGCGACAACCCGCGCAACGCGCCCTTCACCGAGCAGTCGATGCGCGCGATGCTGGAAAATCTCGGCATCGCCACGCAGGGCACCTCCGCCCGCTCGCGCAATGTCGCGGCTGTCATCGTCACCGCCAACCTGCCGCCCTTCGTCCGCTCCGGCGACCGCATCGACGTCAACGTCTCGGCGATGGGCGACGCGACATCGTTGCAGGGCGGCACGCTTGTCATGACGCCGCTGCGGGCGCCGGACGGACAGATCTACGCGGTTGCCCAGGGGCAGGTCTTCATCGCCGGCTTCTCCGCGCAAGGGCAGGCCGAGACCGTCACCCGCGGCGTGCCGACCAACGGGCGCGTGCCCAACGGCGCCATCGTCGAGCGCGAGATTCCTGCAGCCTTCAACAGCGACTCGGTGCTGACGCTCCAGCTCCGCAATCCGGATTTCTCGACGGCGGTGCGGATCACCGACGCGATCAACGCCTATTCGCAGAGCCGCTTCGGCCGCGGCGTGGCGACCGAGCAGGATGCGCGCACGATCTCGCTCCGGCGCCCGGACAGCATCTCGGCCGCGCGCTTCTGGTCCGAGCTCGAGAACCTCGTCGTGGAATCCGATGCGCCGGCCCGCGTCGTCGTCGACGAGCGCACCGGCACGATCGTGATCGGCCAGGACGTGCGCGTGTCGCGGGTCGCGATCAGCCACGGCACGCTGACCGTGCGCATCACCGAGATGCCGCGCGTCGTGCAGCCCGACCCCTTCAGCCGCGGCGAGACCGAGATCGAACCTTTCACGGAAATAGACATCCAGCAGCCCGATGCCCAGGTGGCGATCCTCGACGGACCCGACCTCCAGACGCTCGTCTCCGGGCTCAACCGCATGGGCGTGAAGCCGGACGGCATCATCGCCATCCTGCAGGGGATCAAGTCGGCGGGCGCGCTGCAGGGCGAACTGGTGCTTCAGTAGGACACGGGCCATGACGACAACCCTCTCCCTCCTCCGCCCGACGCTCCTAGCCGCGACCGCCATGGCGCTCGCCACGGTCGCGCCGCCGCCCGCCTCCAGCCAGACGGCGCCGGTCCTCCAGGCACAGGCCGCCGCCGCCGCGGACGACATCCAGCGCTTCTGCACCAACATCGCCGACGCCGCGCGCGACCGCCGCTACTCGCTGCAGCGCATGGAGCTCGAGACGCTGCAGGCCGACATCGAGACCCGCATCGCCGCGCTCGAGGCCAAGCGCCAGGAATACGAGGAGTGGCTGGGGCGCCGCGAGGCGTTCCTGCGCCAGGCCGAGGACAGCGTCGTCGGCATCTATGCCCGCATGCGCCCGGATGCCGCTGCCGAGCGGCTGGCGCAGCTGAGGTCCGAACTCGCCGCCGCGATCCTGATGAAGCTCGATACCCGGCAGGCCGGCGTCATCCTCAACGAGATGGACGCCAAGGCGGCCGCCGCGCTCACCTCGATCATGGTCAGCGCCGCCCGCAGGGAGGACCCGGCATGAGGAACGCAGTCGTCCTTGCCGGCTTTGCGCTAGCGCTCGCCGGCTGCACCTCGATGCAGGAGATCGGCCAGGAGCCGCAGCTCTCGCCCGTCGGCTACGGCGTCGCGACCGACATCAAGTCCGTGCACAGCTACCCGACGCCGCCGGCACAGCAGGCGCGCCGCTTCTCGCTGTGGGACGACCGCCAGAGCCGGCTCTTCACCGATCCGCGCGCTCTTTCCGTGGGCGACATCCTCACCGTCTCCATCCTGATCAACGACAAGGCGCAGTTCCGCAACGAGTCAGAGCGCCGGCGCACCTCGAGCCGCGACCTCGGTGCCTCCGCCTCCTTCGGCTGGGACGGGTTCTCGACATCGGGCTCAGGCGAATTCGACATCGGTTCCGGCACGCAGAGCGCCGGCCGCGGCCAGACGGCGCGTTCGGAAGACATCAGGCTGTCCATCGCGGCCATCGTCACCGACGTGCTGCCGAACGGCAATCTCGTCATCCGCGGCTCGCAGGAGGTGAGGGTCAATGCCGAGATGCGCGTCCTCGTCATCGAGGGCATCGTCCGGCCGGCCGACATCGGCGCCTCCAATACCATTGCCTATGACCGCATCGCCGAAGCGCGGATCTCCTATGGCGGCCGCGGCCGGTTGACCGAGGTCCAGCAGCCGCCTTGGGGACAGCAGGTCCTGGACGCGGTCCTTCCGTTCTAGTGGCGAAAGGCGGAGCCAAATCAGTGGCGGCGGTCGAGACATTGGCGGAGCAGCCCAAGGGTCCCTCGCTGGTGGTCCAGATCGGGGTGCTGGCCGCGCTGTCCCTGATGGCGGCCGGCGGCGGCTGGCTGACGGGCTCGATGATGCAGCCCGGCGCACCCGCGGCCTCGCACGGCGCCCACGTCACGCCTGCCGAAGAAGTACTGCTCGAGGACGTGGCGGAGAAGCACGCGATTGTGCATCTCGGCGCGATCACGACCAACCTCGCCCCGCCCTCCACCGTGTGGGTCCGGGCCGACCTCAGCCTCGTCTTCCGCGAGCACTCGGATGTGGTTCTCGCGTCGGAGATTCAGGAGGACTTCCTAGCCTATCTGCGCACGGTGAAGCTGCACCAGATCGACGGTCCGAGCGGTTTCCGGCACCTGAAATCCGACCTCGCCGAGCGGGCCGCGATCCGCAGCGAGGGCAAGGTCGCCCAGGTCCTCATCCGCTCGTTCATCCTCGAATGACGCGCCTCCTCGCGACTCTCGGGCTGCTCCTCGCCGGCACCGCGGCGGCGGCTGCGCAGACGATCGACCTCGGGCCGCTCGCCGACGGCATGGAAGGCACGACTGTCGCCTACATCATCCAGCTGTTCGGGCTCCTGACGATCCTGTCGCTGGCGCCCGGCATCATGATCATGGTGACGAGCTTCACTCGCTTCATCATCGCCTTCTCGATCCTGCGCGCCGGCATGGGCCTGCCGACCACACCTGCCAACCTGATCCTGATCAGCCTCGCCCTGTTCATGACCTTCTACGTCATGGGCCCGAGCCTCGACCGCGCGTGGAACGAGGGCGTCCAGCCGCTCGTCGCCAACGAGATCAGCCAGCAGGAGGCGGCGACCCGCATCGCCGCGCCCTTCCGCGACTTCATGATCGCCAATGTGCGCGAGCGCGATTTCGAGCTCTTCGCCGATCTTGCCCGCGAGCGTGGCGACGAGGTCTCGGCCGACAACCCGGACCTGCGTGTGCTCGTTCCCGCCTTCATGATCTCGGAGATCAGGCGCGGCTTCGAGATCGGCTTCCTGATCGTGCTGCCCTTCCTCGTCATCGACCTGATCGTCGCCACCATCACGATGTCCATGGGCATGATGATGCTGCCGCCCACGGTGGTCTCGCTACCGTTCAAGATACTGTTCTTCGTCCTCATCGACGGCTGGAACCTGCTCGTCGGCAGCCTGGTGCGATCCTTCGTCTGACTGACGTAACGGCACCTCCCCTTCCACCGGGGGTTATCGGTTTGGTAGGGAATCCTCCCCATAGTCCCCTGCAAAGGCGGGTCGCCCGGGGTTTGAGGGGATCGATGGGCATGATGCCGCTCCGCCTTTGCCGGTAGTCAGCCCGGCATGCGTACGTAGTTCGCGTAAAAGGCTATTCCCAAAATGGGCAGCATCAATACGAACTTCGCCGCGATGACGGCGCTGCAGACCCTGTCTGCGACCAACAAGAACCTCGCCACCACGCAGGACCGCATCTCGACCGGCTTCCGCGTGGGCCAGGCCTCCGACAACGCCGCATACTGGTCGATCGCGACCGAGATGCGCTCCGACAACAAGTCGATGGGAGCCGTCCAGGACGCGCTCGGCTTCGGCGCCGCCCAGGTCGACGTGGCCTACACCGCGATGGACGCGGTCAAGAACACGCTCGACACGATGAAGGCGAAGCTGGTCGCGGCCAGCCAGCCCGACATCGACAAGGCGAAGATCCAGGAAGAGATCAAGCAGCTCCAGAACGATCTCAAGACCTATGCACAGGCCGCCACCTTCTCGGGCGGCAACTGGCTCGACGTGCAGCAGACCGGCACGCAGAAGATCGTCGCCTCCTTCAACCGCTCCAGCTCCGGCGTATCGCTCTCCACGATCGACGTCGACACGTCCAAGATCGCCCTCTTCACCGCAAACAGCACCGGGCTCTTGCAGGGTGTGGCCAACCTGGGCGGTGGCGGCGGAGTTGAAGAACCGTCGGAGGCGCCTGACGTCTCTGCCCTCTCCGAGACCGGCACCGTCGCCGATGCCGCGAACGAAGACTTCACCTTCGCCGGCTTCACCGAGCTCGAATGGGCCGCGGGCGATACGGTTGCCTTCAATATCGCAGTTGACGGCTCGGATGTGGCGGTCACGGGTTCCTTCGATGGAACGGCATGGACCTTCGACCACACCGATCCTTCGAACTTCACCATCACGTTCGACACTTCCGGTTCCGATCTGGTGGTGAATATTGCCAACGCCGGCGGCTCGGATCCGGCTGCGGTGACTATCGACCAGTTCACCTCGACCCGCCCCGCGGCTTCCACCGGGACACCGATCGCCGGAGTCTCTGACATCGCCGATGGCACCGGCACCATCGCGACCGCTGATCCTACGGTCGCAACAGTGGCGGGTTTTGCCGCCATCGAGTGGCAGGACGGTGACACGGTTACCTTCACCGTCGGCGTCCCGGGCGAGAACTCCGACGATCCTTACGAGATCACCGGCACCTACAGCGCCGATAGCGGTTGGAGCTTCTCGGGCAATCCGGCCGAGATCTCGATTGAGGTCAACGGTGATGGCGAACTTGTCGTCACGGCGGATGCGGGCTTCGGCACCGACGGCGAGACGATGACGGTCGGCAATTTCGAGGGCAGCCGAGAGGCGCCTGCCGCGGCCGGCGTCAACGTCACCAACTTCGACATCACCACGCTGGACCGCGACCAGATCCAGTCCCTCATCAACCATGTCGATGGGGTGCTGAAGTCCGTCACCAGCGCGGCGTCCGAGCTCGGTGCGATCAAGACCCGCGTCGACACGCAGAAGGACTTCATCGGCAAGATCATGGATGCCGTCGATCGCGGCGTCAGCCAGCTCGTCGATGCCGACATGCAGAAGGAGTCGGCTCGTCTCTCCGCGCTGCAGGTCCAGCAGCAGCTCGGCGTGCAGGCGCTCTCGATCGCCAACTCCGGCACCCAGACCATCCTGTCGCTCTTCCGCTAAGCGATCCGGCCGGGGCACCTCGCCCCAGCCCCCGACATACTCCGGAAGGCCGCGTTCGCCCTGGCGAGCGCGGCCTTTCGCGCGTTCAGGCGACATAGATGGCGCGGGGCCTCGGCGCTTAACGCTGCATTAACCATGTGCGGCTAGTTCTGGTTAACCTTGTTTAAGGTTGGCTGCCGAAATCGAGAGGTCGCATCGTGGCAAGCATCATGACCAACCCGTCCGCCATGACGGCGCTGCAGAACCTGCAGTCCATAAACAAGAACCTTCAGACGACGCAGTCCCGCATCTCCACCGGCCTCCGGGTCTCGGAGGCCGCAGACAACGCCGCCTATTGGTCGATCGCCACGACGATGCGGTCCGACAACAAGGCGATGTCCACCGTGACGGACGCGCTAGGGCTCGGCGCCGCCCAGGTCGACGTGGCGTACACCGCCATGGACGTAGTGAAGGAGACGCTCGACGAGATGAAGGCGAAGCTCGTCGCAGCTTCGCAGCCCGACATCGACAAAAGCAAGATCCAGTCGGAGCTCAGTCAGCTCCAGAACAATCTGAAGAGCTATGCCGAGGCGGCCACCTTCTCCGGCGGCAACTGGCTGAGCGTTTCGGAGCAGACGGTCCACAAGATCGTCGCGTCGTTCACGCGTACGAGCACCGGCAGCATCAATCTCGTCACCATCGACATCAACACCAGGAACACCGCCCTCTTCACTGCAGATGCCGGCGCACCGGGCCTGCTCCAGGCCGGCATCCCGCTCGAGGGGCTCGACTGGCTGGCGGCCGGCGACTTTGCCGGCGACGATGACCCGACCGACGTAGCCGCGGTGACCGACTTCGCCTACGAGTCCCTGACGCTCGCCCGCCAGAACATCATCCGCTTCGACATCGCGGTCGACGGCGGCGCGCCGAGGACGGTCACCATCGACCGCGCGCTGGTCGACGAGGCGCTCGGCACCACCGACGGCGAAATCGCCGATGCCGAGGCATGGGCGAAGGTGATGGAAGCCGCTTTGGAGCGAGCCGGCGTCGAAGGCGTCACTGTCGACGCGACCACCGGCCAGATCTCGACCGTGCTCGAGGGTGTGGACGCCGCCATCGCCATCTCGAACGTGGTGTCGAACTCCAACGGCAACTTCTTCGGCGCCACAGAATTCAACATCACCGACGCGACGCCGGCGCAGATCGACGCCTATCTCGCCGGCCTCGACAAGATGCTGTCGGACATCACCAGCGCCGCCTCCAACCTCGGTGCGATCAAGAACCGTGTCGCCAACCAGCAGGACTTCGTGAAGAAGGTGATGGACGCGATCGACCGCGGCATCGGCCAGCTCGTAGACGCCGACATGAACCAGGAATCGACCCGCCTCCAGGCGCTCCAGGTCCAGCAGCAGCTCGGCGTCCAGGCGCTCTCGATCGCCAACGCCAACGCCCAGAGCATCCTGTCGCTCTTCCGCAGCTGATCTTCCGGTCCAATGGGTTAGCGCGGCCGCCTCCGGGCGGCCGCTGACATTTTCGCACAAGTTTCGCTGACTACTCTCGGGCGGAGCGTCCTCGCGGAGTGAGCGCATTGCCCGGACAGTTGCAGGCCATCCTCGACAATCTGAAAAGCCTCGGTGCGCGCAGGCTGGCGATGCTCGCCGGCGCCGGCGCGCTGGTGCTCGCCATCGTCATTGGCGCCTCGGTCTACCTGAACCGCCCGGCATCCGAAGTGCTCTATGTCGGGCTCGACCGTTCCGACGTGACCCAGATATCGATGGTGCTGGCCGAGGCCGGCATCGCCACCGAGGTCGGCACGGACGGATCGAGCGTCATGGTGCCGGTCGGCCGCACCGGGACGGCCCGCGCGATCCTCGCCGAGCGCGGCCTGCCGGCCAGCAGCAACGCGGGCTACGAGCTGTTCGACCAGGTCGGCTCCTTCGGCCTGACCTCCTTCATGCAGCAGATCACGCGCGTGCGGGCGCTCGAGGGCGAGATCGCGCGCACCATCCAGTCGATGGCCGGCGTGCGCGCCGCGCGCGTGCACATCGTGCTGGCCGACCGCGGCTCGTTCCGTGCCGCCGAGCAGCAGCCGACGGCTTCCGTCGTCATCCGCATGGTCGGCGGCGAGCCGTCCCGCACCGCCACCTCGATCCGCCATCTCGTCGCGGCAGCGGTCCCGGGCCTCAACCCGGACAAGGTGACAGTGCTCGATTCGGCTGGCGCGCTGCTTGCCGCCGGCGACGATCCGGCCAACAACGCCATCACGCGGTCGATCGGGGTCGAGCGGACCATCGAGGCGCAGATCGAGGAGAACATCCGCCGCGCGCTCTCGCCCTATCTCGGCCTCGACAACTTCCGCGCCAGCGTCCGCGCCGAGGTGAACACCGACGCCCGCCAGATCGAGGAGACGCGCTTCGATCCGGATTCGCGGGTGGAGCGGTCGGTGCAGGTCGTCCGCTCCATGGACCAGGCGAACCAGCGCCAGCCCGCGCCGCCGACCACGGTGCAGCAGAACCTGCCCGAGGAGCAGCCAGGCGCCGGCGATGGACCGGAGAGTTCCGAGCAGCGCGAGCGGCGCGAGGAGACGACCAACTACGAGCTCAACACGACGCGCATCGCCACGATCTCCAACGGCTACACCGTCAACAAGCTGTCGATCGCGGTGGTGGTGAACCGCGAGCGCCTTGCCGGACTAGTCGACCCCCAGGGCTCGCCCGAGCAATTGCGCGAGCGCATCGACGAGATCCGCGCCATGGTCACGTCGGCGGCGGGCTACAGCGATGCGCGCGGCGATGTCGTCAACGTGACGGCCGTCGAGTTCGTCGACGAGCTGGAAAACCTCGAGCCGGCCGGCGGCGGCGTGGCGGAGATCGCCGGCCGCAACCTCGGCACCATCATCAACGCGCTTGCGTTCATCCTCGTCGCCTTCCTCGTCGTCTGGTTCGGCGTGCGCCCGCTGGCCAAGGCCGTCTCCGGGCAGGAGAAGCCGACCCAACCCTCCTTCGACGAGGTGCAGCGATCGCTGCCCAATCCCGGCCAGATCGCGCTCCCGGGTTCGGCCGACATCGGTGGCGGCATGGCGGCCACCGACGACCTCAAGCACAAGATCAGGCCGGCGCCGCAGGAGCGGCTGACGCGCATGGTCGACCTCAACGAGGAACGGACGGCGACCATCCTGCGCAAATGGGCGCATAAGGAGGCAGCCTGATGAGCCGCTCAGCCGCGCTCGCGCAGGCGCTGCCCGACTTCGGGCGTATCGAGCACCTCGTCTTCGACGCGCCACCGCCGGCCGTGCAACAAGGTCCGGTCGTGCCCGAGCAGCCGCCCGTCGAGGAGATTGTCGCCGCGGCCGTGCTCCGCGCCAGAACGGAGCTCGCCGATGCGCTGGCCGCCGAGCACGAGACGGCGCTGCAGGCCGAGCGCGAGCGCCACGCGGCCGAGCTCGAGACAGTGACCGCGCAGCTCGGCGCCCAGGCGGGCGCGCTCTGCTCCGCACGCCTGCAGGAACTGGAGGATCGCGTCGCCGAGCTGACGACCGCCGTCACCGCCCGCATCCTGGCGAACGCGCTGGCCGACGATCTGCGCAAGCGCGCGATCGAGCGGCTGGACGCCGCTATCCGCGAGGCGCTGTCCGACGGCGAGGCGGTGCGCATCCGCGTGCGCGGCGCGCCCTCGCTCTGCCAGGCGCTGGAGAAGGCGCTCGGCAAGCATGCCGGCCAGGTCACCTTCAGCCCGACCGACGGCTTCGACATCTCCGTCGCCGTCGACGACACCGTCTACGAGACGCGCCTCTCGGAATGGTCGGCGACGATAGCGGAAACGCTCCAATGAGCATCGAGGACCCGCTCGAGGCGCGCCGCGAGATGATCATCGTCCGCCGCGGCGGACAGGGTCACGACGACGAACACCATGGCGGCGTGTGGAAGATTGCCTTCGCCGACTTCATGACCGCGATGATGTGCTTCTTCCTGGTCATGTGGCTGGTCAACGCCGCCAACGAGCAGACGCGACTCGCCGTGGCCAGCTACTTCAATCCCGTGAAGCTGAGGGACCACAGCGCCTCGCAGAAGGGCATCGACGACCTCGGCAAGGGCGAGCGCCACTCGAACAACCCGGAGGAAACCAACGACCTGACCAGCGACCGCCCGGTGGGACAGCGGCGCAACATGTCGGGCCCGGCATCCGACGAGGCCTCGGCCGACACTTCCGACACGCACCACACCTCCGACCAGCACCTTTTCGCCGATCCCTTCGCCGTCCTGGCCGAGATCGCGCAGGAGACGGCAACGCTGCAGAACATCAGCAGCCAGGGCGACGGCGGCGCGCAGGACTCCGGTCCGGCGACCGGAGCCTCGGGCGGCGAGTCCTACCGCGATCCCTTCGCGCCCGACTTCTGGTCGCAGCAGGTCGCGGCGGCAGATCCGGTGGCCGAGGGCGACGACTCGAGTTCTCGCGACGAGCAGCCGGCGGCCGCTCCGACCCCGGCCCCGCAGACGGCCGAACAGCCGGCCGACGCGGCCGAGATCGAGGCGATGGTCGCCGCGCTCCAGCGCCCGCAGCCGGAGGCAAACGAAGCGGCCGAGGCCGAGGCGCCGGCCGATACCCCGGCGGAAAGCCGGCCCGAGGAGCGCGCCGAGCGCCTCGCGGAACACCTGCGGGAACAACTGGCCGAACTGTTCGGCCAGGATGCAGCACTCAACCAGACGGTCTCCATCCGCGCCCGCCGCGACGGCGTCGTGATCTCGCTGACGGACGAGCTGCGCTACGGCATGTTCCAGATCGGCTCGGCGCTGCCGCAGCGCCAACTCGTGCTGGCCATGGAGCGGATCGGCGCCGCCCTCCAGCAGCTGGACGGCGAGATCGTCATCATGGGCCACACCGACGGCCGGCCCTTCCGCAGTGCAGACTACGACAACTGGCGCCTTTCGACGGCGCGCGCGCATGCGGCCTACTACATGCTGGTCCGCGGCGGCCTCGACGAGGAGCGCGTGTCGGAGATCGCCGGCCATGCCGACCGGATGCTCCGCGTCCCCGCCGAGCCCTTCGCCGACGAGAACCGGCGCATCGAGATCCTCCTGAAGGTCGACGGATGACCGGCCCGCGCGCCTGCGCCCTTGCGACGGCTATCATGGTCCTGGCCGCTTCCTCGGCGCATGCCGCAGCCTCGCTCGAACCCTACCAGATGGGGCGCTCGCTCCAGCTCGTTCAGGACCGAATCGCCGAGGGGGACCATGCGGCACTCCCCATGCAGCGAAAGCTTCTCGAGTTGATCGACGAGAGGCTGCGCCAGGCCGCGCCTGAGGAGTTCGAGGACACCCGCAATTTCGAGTCCCTCATGATCTACGCCATGAGCGGCGGCAACCCGGCGACGCTGAGCCACGTCGGTGCCCGGCTCGATCTCGAAGGCGATCGGCGGGCGCTTGCCCGCGGCGTCGCCGGCTATCTTTCCGGCAATCCGGGCCTCGCCCGAGATGCGCTGGCGTCGGTGGACACGGCCTCCCTCGACCCGCAGCTCGCCGCCTTCGTGGCGCTCATCCAGGGCTCGGTGGCGACGGCCGAGGAGGCAGGCCGGGCAATCGCGTTCTTCGACCGGGCGCGGCTGCTGGGCGCGGGCACGCTGGTGGAGGAAGCGGCGCTGCGGCGCGCGCTGGCGATCCACGTCGCCCAGTCCGATCCAGAACGCTTCCTGCGCGCGGCGAGCCAGTATGTGCGCCGCTTCCTGCGCTCGCCCTATGCCAGCCAGTTCGCGGAGTCGGTGGTCGCCGGCATCGGCGCCATGCACGACCGGATGGATCGCGGCGCGATCGAGGAACTCCTGTCCTGGATGACGCGCGAGCAGACGCGCACGATCTATCTCCGGCTTGCGCGCAAGGCGGCGATCGACGGCGACGACGGGCTCCTGGACTTCGCCTCGGCCCAGGCCCGCCGCCTCGGCGCCGAGGGTGGCGCGCCGGATTCGCGCAGCATGCTCTATTCAGGCATCGCCTCGGTGACGTCCGACGATGTCGAGCAGGTCCTGGCCGGGCTCCGCCGACTCGATCGCTCGGAGCTTTCCTCCGCCGATCTCTTCCTCCTCGAGGCGGCCGAACGGCTTGCGGCCGACATCGTGGCAAGGCCCGGAAGCGCAGGTGCCGCGCCCGTCGCCGAGGTCTCGGCCGACACGGATGCGTTCGTCGCGACCGACGCCGTCATCAGTTCGGCCCGCAGCAAGCTGGAGGCGATCGACACATTGCTCGGGGAGCATCGCAGTGAGTGATCCGGTGCGTCTCCCGGGGGCAGCTCTCCCCAGCGCCGCCAAGCGCAAGGGCGTGCAGGGCGCGCGGCCCGCCGCCGGCCAGGCCTTCGAGACCGCCCTCGAGCCGGCAGGCGGCCGCCGCGGCAAGGCGCGCGACGCCGTCGGCCCTGCCCGGCAGAATGTCCTGCTGCGCCTCGAGCGCGCGCCCGGCCAGCCGCCGGCCGCGATCCAGACTGAGGCTGCCCGGCCTCACGACGGCGCACCCGCCGAACGGAACGTCTTCCCGGCCAGCGTGCCGGAGAGCCAGGCTGGCGAAGCGCGCCCGCAGCCGCCTTCGGTCGTTGCGCAATCGGCGGCTGCGGGCGCCTCGGTGCCACCTGTCGATGCGCGCCCCGCTGTGGCGGAAGCGGCCGGGGCAGCGCCACGGCAAGCCATGCCGGCGGCGGTCGGCGACTTGCCGCATGGCGACGGCGAGCGGCAGCCGCGGGAGCGGCCGCAGGCCATGCCTTCCACTCATTCGTCCGTTCGTGCCGCCGATCGAGTTGAGCCCGGAATCGAGCGGGCACCGCGTCCACCAGTAGAGAGTATCGCAGTCGTGTCCGATCCTGTTTCTCGTAGCGTAGCCGGCCTGCCATCGCCGCTCCAGCGTTCCACGTCCGGGTTGGTCCCGGCGACGCAGGAGGAGGATACCCAGGCGTCCCCGTCCTGGCCGAGCTATCTATTGCGGCCCCCGGCCTCGACTGCGCAGGGCACCGCGGCAAGCCGTGCCGTCGCGGGTGTGCCGCCGCTCGTCGGCCTGCCTGCAGGGCAGTCGCATTTGGATCCCTGGGCCAGAATAGCACCCCCGCCCCCAACCCACACGGGGAACAGGGATCCTGGCGCGCCTGGCGAATCTCCCTCCCTCCTATGGGGAATGGTCCGAAAGACAGATCTGGGTTCCGGCAAAGCCGGTAAGAATGACCCAAATGCGGTTCCCCTAGGCCTGCCTGCCACCGGGGCGACGACACCGGCGACGGTTTCGCCGTCCAGCGCCGCCGGCAGCGATGCCGGGCTGACCGGACTGCGATCCGCCGCCGCGCCTGCGCCACGACCCGCCGTCCTGCGGGACGACAGTGCCGCGACTCCCGCCACGGCCGTCAGGCCGAACCCATCGGCCACCGCCGAAACGCCCGCGCCGCATGCGGCGGCTCCGTCGACTGCCGATCCGATTGCGATGGTCCCTGGCGGTTCGCCTGAAACGCCCGCCGTAAGCGTCGGCGACCTCGGCCGGCTGCCGCCCTCCCCGGCTCCCCGCGCTACCTCATCTCCGCCGGCTGTTCATCCTGTCGGCGGCGGCTCGGGTATTCTCGAACCGGTCGATCGCTCCGCTGCGGCGGCGCCGGAGGCGGCGTCTCGGCCAACGGCTCCCACGTCCTCGGCAGATCCGGAGGCCGAGCCCCTCGACGCTACGACTGCGTTGGGAAGTCTGGACATCGCCGCCGACCTGCAGCTGCACCCTGTCGCAGGTGCGGCCCACGAAGCGCCACATGTGCCGGCACCGGCGGATGCCCAGCCGGAAGGCAGAAGGACTCCGACACTGGCGACGGACGCCAGCCTGCCCAGCGCCGAACCCGCGCAGACTCACGAGCCGGCTCCGCAGCCCGCAGGCGACGCGCTTGCCACGCCCGCAACCGCCGCGTCCCCGTCATCCGTGGGGGATCGTCCAGCCGACCGACGGGCAGACGGCGCTACGCGACCCGTGTCTTCCACGCGTTCTGGAACGGCGGCACCCGCGTCCGGGCCGCAGGCCCCCGAGGCGGAGCCGCCGGTCTCCCACTCGTCGCTGGCCCCTCTGGCACGCATCACCCCGCCGGCTGCCGATCAGGACGGCCAGGACGAGGCTGATCCCTCGCGTCGCCCTGCAGGTTCGCCGCCTCCCATCGCGGCGGAATCTGGCGATCGCACGAGTGACGAGCCTGATACTCCAGCCTCACTCCCTATCAGGGGTGACTCGCATGTCATCCCTGCTCCGTCGGCATCGGTGGCATTGGACGCTCCTCCTGAGAACGGCGTGGAAGCCCGCCCGGTGCCTCTGCCGACGACCTCCATGCCACCTCCCGCAGATGAGGAAGCCGTTCCCGCCGATCCGGGCGCAAACCGGACGGGCTCCCGCGCCGCCCTGCAAGATGAAAACGTCGATCATCTGCAGCACCTGGAGCCGGCGGCAACGCACACCGAGCCCGTCAACGCCGCGCCGGCACAGGCAGTGCCTGCGTCCTCGCCAGCGCCTGCACCGGTCTTGCCGGATGAAGCTGTGGCAGCGCCAGTCGAGACGCCCGCCGAAGCCCGACAGGTCGCGCCTCTGGCGGCCTCGGAACAGCAAGTCGCAGCACCGGTTGACCGGATCGTGACCGGGACGACGACGCCGCGAGCGCGCGTCGTCCAGCCGGATGCGGGCATCTTGACGCCGCATGCGGGCTCCGCGACCGTTGCGGCCGAGGCTCCGCGCACCCGGCCTGCTGCTGCGGCCAGCCAGGTCGCCGCCGCATTCGCCGAGGCCGAGCCGGCGGCGGAGCGCTCCGTTCCCCTCTCAGCTGCCGTGCCGGCGACACCCCGCGCCGCCGGCACCCCGCCGCAGCCTGCTCCGGTCACGCTGGCACAGGCGGCGGCGCAGATGCCTGCCGTTCCGGTCGCCCCGACAGCCGCAGCGCAAGCCCCGTCTCCAGCGGGGGTAACCGCCCCCCGCTCCATCAACCCGCAGGCGCTTCGCGCGAATTCGATGGCGATGCCGGCCACCCTGGCGGAACCCGCGCAGGCGAACCAGCCAGCAGCTCTCGCGTCAACCATGCCACCCTCCCCGGCCGCCGCAGCAGCAACGGAACCGGACCCCCTCGCCGGCCGTGTCACGATGCTCTCCTCGCAGGCAGCGCCCGCGCCGCTTCCGGCCGCGCCCGCCTGGCAGGCGCTGACCGCGACCGTCCAGCCCCCCGCGCCGGCCGCGGAGCAGGCCCGCCCGGCGGCCGAGGCGATCATCCGCCAGGGAGTAGACGACGCGGCGCCGCGCGCGCTGCGCAGCATCGACATCCAGCTGAAGCCCGTCGAGCTCGGCCGCGTCAACGCGCGGCTGACGCTGAGGGGCGGACAGCTCGCCGTGGAACTCCGCGTCGAGACGGCCGAGGCGCACCGGCGCCTGTCGAGCGACAGCGAGACGATCGTCAGGTCGCTGAAGGCGGTCGGCTATGAGGTCGATCGCGTCACCGTCCTGCAGCTGCCGGCGGCCGGCAGCCAGTCCTCGGGCGAGCGCGGCGCCGGCCAGGCCCCGTCCTTCGACCGGGGCGGCGAGCGGACTGGCGAGGGCGGGGGCAACGGCACGTCCGGACGGCGCGGCGACGGCGAGGAACGGAGCAATGGACGCAATGAGAGCGGCGATCGCAATCCTCCTGGCGGCGTCTATATCTAGCCTTGCGCCAGGCGAGGCTTCGGCCGCCGGCAATGCCTGAGAGGCCGAGATCCTGCGCGCCGCGCAGCGCTACGACGTCCCGGCCGGCGTCCTCTATGCCGTCGGGCTGACCGAGACCGGCCGGCGCGGCAGCCTGCATCCGAACGCCCTCAACATCGCGGGCCGCGCCCACTTCGCCCGGTCGGCCGAGGAGGCGGTGGCCGAGATCGAGCGGGCGTGGAGAGACGACATCCGGCTGATCGACATCGGCTGCATGCAGATCAACCACCACTATCACGGCGGCCAGTTCCGCGACCTGCGCGCCATGCTCGATCCGCGCAGCAATGTCGACTACGCCGCGCGCTTCCTCTCCGAGCTCAGGCGTCGCCACGGCAGCTGGTCGATGGCGGTCGCGCGCTACCATGCGGGACCGGACAACGACCCTGCCCAGAAGCGTTACATCTGCCGCGTGATCACCAACATGGTGGCGACCGGATTCGGCGCTTGGACGGCTGAGGCGCGCGCCTTTTGCGGCGGCTGACGGGGCCTTCGCGAAACTCCCCAATTCCTGCCCCCAAGATATTGCGGTTGTACGCGATTCCGCTCGGCAGCTACCCCTTTGTCAGCAGGTGGCTTGGGTGATTCGGAAGGCGGGGGCCGATGATCGTAATTGTGGACGAGCGCGAGCTCGTGACGGCGGGGTATAATTCACTTTTCGACCGCGAAGGGGTCGCGACGGCCGGGTTCCGGCCACGCGATTTCGATGAATGGGTCGACAGCGCAGCCGAGGACGACCTGAAGGCCGTCCGCGCCTTCCTGATCGGCGAATGCCCGCAGGAGATGGTGTCTCCCAAGCGTATCCGCGACCGCAGCAAGGCGCCGGTCATCGCGCTCAGCGAGCAGCACTCGCTCGACAACGTGCTGCGCCTCTTCGAGGCCGGCGTCGACGACGTCATCCGCAAGCCGGTTCATCCGCGCGAGATCCTGGCCCGCATCGCGGCGATCAGCCGCCGCGCCCAGGACGAGGCCGGCTACACCCAGATCGGCGCGATGCGCATCTTCTCCGACGGCCGCGACCCCGAGATCGACGGCAAGACCCTGCCGCTGCCGCGCCGCGAGCGCCGCATCCTCGAGTTCCTCGCCGCCAACAGCGGCCGCAGGGTGACGAAGACCCAGGTGTTCAACGCGATCTACGGCATCTTCGACGAGGACGTCGAGGAGAACGTGGTCGAGAGCCACATCAGCAAGCTGCGCAAGAAGCTGCGCGAGAAGCTCGGCTACGACCCGGTCGATTCCAAGCGTTTCCTCGGCTACCGCCTGGTCGCCTGAGGAGGCTGCGGGCAACCGCCAGCTTCACGCAAGTCAATCGGACTACCCTCGTCTTCAGCGGACCAGATATCGAGGAGAACGACCGATGGGCCTCTACGGAATGATGCGGACGGGCGTGTCCGGCATGGCAGCCCAGTCCAACCGGCTTGGAACGATTGCCGACAACATCGCGAACTCGAACACGACGGGCTACAAGCGCTCCTCGACCGAGTTCTCCTCGCTCGTCATGCCGAGCGCCCAGAACATCTACGAATCCGGCGCCGTCAAGACCAGCGTCCGCCACGCCATCTCGCAGCAGGGCGCGATGCAGTTCACCTCCTCGTCGACCGATCTCGCCATCAGCGGGAACGGCTTCTTCGTCGTCAAGGACGCCTCCGGCCAGCCCTTCCTGGCACGCGCCGGCTCGTTCGTGCCAGACGGCATGGGCCGGCTGGTCAACGCGGCCGGCTTCTACCTGACGGGCTACAGCTACGACAACGGCGATCCGAGCACCGTCACCAACGGCTTCAACGGCCTCGAGGTGATATCGATCGCCGAGTACGAGCTGTCCGCCCAGGCTTCGACCACGGGCGTCTTCACCGCCAACGTGCCTTCCGGCGCCGAGGCCGTCGACGCCGCCGACCTCCCCTCCGAGAATGCCGCCACCGCCAAGTATTCGGCGAAATCCTCGCTCGTCGTCTACGACAATTTCGGCACCAAGCTGCTTGTCGACGTCTACTTCACCAAGACGGACGACAATCAGTGGGAAATGGCGATGTTCAACAAGGCCGACGGCTCTCCGGGCACCGGCTTCCCGTATGCGTCCGACGCGCTCGGCGTTGCCTCGCTCGAGTTCGACCCGGTGACCGGCAAGCTCTCCGCCACCGGCGACGTCGCGATCACCGTCGACGTTCCGAACGGCCAGCCCCTGGTCATCGACCTCTCCTCGATGACCCAGCTCGCCACCGACTACACCGTCTACACCTCGACCGTGAACGGCAACTCGCCAAGCTCGATCGAGGAGGTCAAGATCGGTACCGACGGCGTCGTCACCGCACACTACAAGGACGGCGGCACCAAGCCGATCTACCGCATCGCGCTCGCCTCCGTGCGCAGCCCCGACCAGCTGACCGTGTTGCCGGGCAACGTCTTCTCGCAGAGCCCGGATTCCGGCGAGGTCAAGATCGGCTTCCCGGGCACCGGCAATCTGGGCACCATTCTGTCCAACGCGCTCGAAGGGTCGAATGTCGACATCGCCGAGGAACTCACCAACATGATCGAGTCCCAGCGCAACTACACCGCCAACTCGAAGACCTTCCAGACCGGCGCGGAGCTGCTGGATGTCATCGTCAACCTGAAGAGATAGCGGCACGCGATGCACGCCGGGAAAGCCTGAACTATGTCTCTGACGTCGGCGCTGGGAATTGCTCAGTCGGCGCTGCTGAATACCTCCCGGCAGACCCAGGTCACTGCGCGCAACATCCAGAACGCGCACGACCCGGACTATTCGCGACGGCTTGCCAACTCGGTATCCACCGCTCCCGGCGCGCGCGTCGTGTCGGTCTCGCGGATGGCCGACGACGCGCTGTTCCGCCAGAACCTCCTGGCGCGGTCCGCCCACAGCGCCCAGAGCACGCTGATGGCCGGGCTCGACAGGGCGAGCACCGCCGTCAACGGCGCCGACAATGCGGGCTCGGCCGCCGTCGCCATCGGGCGCCTGCAGGAGGCGCTGCAGATCTACTCGGCCTCACCGTCGAACCGCAATCTCGCCGAGGCGGCGGTGGAGGCGGCTCGCTCGGTCGTCTCGGCGCTCAACCAGGGCAGCGCGGAGATCCAGGCCTTCCGCAGCGACCTGGACCGCCAGGTCGGCTCGGCCGTCGCCGAGCTCAACGGGCTGCTCGAGGACTTCCAGGACGTCAACCGCGAGGTCGTCGAAGGAACGCGGGCCGGACGCGACACGACAGACGCGCTCGACCGGCGCGACGCGCTGCTCAAGAAGATCTCGGACTTCCTCCCGATCTCGACGATCACGCGCGGCGACAACGACATGGTCATCATGACCGGCGACGGCGCGACGCTGTTCGAGACCATCCCGCGCAAGGTCACCTTCGAGCTCAACCCGCTGCTCGGCCCCGGCACGCTCGGCAACGCGATCCGCGTCGACGGCGTCCCGATCAAACCCGGCGTCGGCGGCAACACCAGCGCCTCGGGCTCGCTCGCGGCGATGGTGCAGCTTCGCGACGTGGTCGCAGTCCAGATGCAGGCCCAGCTCGACGAGGTCGCGCGCGGGCTCATCCTCTCTTTCTCCGAAGCACCAGGGACCGCCGGCCTCTTCGACACCTCGCTGCTCGCCTATCCGGGCGGCGGCCTGTCGAACGGGCTGGCGCGCGACATCCGCATCAACCCGGCCTACAATTCGCAGGCCGGCGGCACGCCGGAAGCGCTGCGCGACGGCGCCACCGGCACGCTCAACCCGACCGGCGCCCCCTCCTACGCCGACAGGCTGCTCGGCTATCTCGCGGCCCTCGACACGCCGATGGGCTTCGACGACGCGGCCGGCCTCCCCGGCAATGTCAGCGTCTCGGCCTATTCCGCCAATGCGATCGGCTGGCTCGAGGCGTCGCGGCAGTCGGCCTCGAGCGCCCTCGATACAAAGAGCGCGCTGATGATGCGCACCAGCGCCGCGCTCTCCAATGCGACCGGCGTCAACATGGATCAGGAGATGGCGCTGCTGCTCGACCTCGAGCACTCCTACGCGGCGTCCGCAAAGCTCCTGCAGACGGTCAACGACATGCTGACCTCCCTCATCGCGGCGGTGAGGTGAGATCGTGAAGGCGACCTTCATATCGAGCAACTCCGTCTCGCAGGCGATGCGCCAGCAGATGATGCGCATGCAGCTCGACCTGACACGGGCCGAGACCGAGATGGTCACGCTGCGGCTCGCCGATCCCGGCCTCACGCTGGGTGCCCGGACCTCGCAGGTCGTCTCGCTGAAGCGCGACGTAGACCGCCTCGGCGGCCTCGTGGATTCGAACGGGCTGATCACCTCGCGGCTCTCGTCCTCGCAGACCGCGCTGAAGCAGGTCGCCGATCTCGCCACCGGCCTGATGCCGTCGCTGACGGCCGCCTACAGCGGCTCCGTCGACCCGAAAATCCCGGTCGCCGAGGCGAAGTCCGCCCTGGCGCAGATGACGTCGATCATGAACACGGCACAGAACGGCGAGTATCTCTTCGCTGGCATCAACACCGACGTGAAGCCGCTCAACGACTTCTCCGACCCGGCGTCCGCCGCGCGCGTCGCCTTCGAGACCTCGTTCCAGGATCATTTCGGCTTCCCGCTCGGCTCGCCGGCCGCGGCCTCGATCGGCGCCGCGGAGATGAACGTTTTCCTGGCCGATATCGTCGAGCCGCAGTTCTTCGGGCCGGACTGGAACGCCAACTGGTCCAATGCCTCCGACCAGACGATCACGGCGCGCATCACGCTGAACGAGACCTCGTCCGCCTCCGTCAGCGCCAACAGCGACGGCATCCGCAAGCTCGCCATGGCGACGACCATCGTCTCGATGCTCGGAGAAGGAGGCGTCGAGGGCCAAGGCTGGCAGGCCGTCATCGGCCGCGCGATCGAGCTCGTCGGCGAGGCCGCCTCGGACCTCGGAACGCTGCAAGGTCAGGTCGGCATCGTCGAGCAGCGCGTCGCCAACGCCAGCGAGCGGCTCTCCATGCAGATCGACCTCTTCAAGCGGACCGCCTCGGATCTCGAAGGGGTCGATCCATATGAGGCGTCGACCCGCATCTCGAACCTGATGGCCCAGGTTGAGACCTCCTACACGCTCACCGCACGCATACAGCAGCTCAGCCTCGTCCGCTTCCTCAGGTAGTCGGCTTCCGTGAACCCGCAGTCAGGATCCAGCACCAGAATGTACCAGTTCTCCTACGCCGAAATTCAGTCCGACTCGGTCGCCGACGCTCGGGACCGGGAGAAGCAGCTGATGACCCGGTCGATCGAGCTCCTGCTCGAGGCGCGCGAGCACGGCGCGCAGTCGCGGCAGTCGATAGAGGCGATCCATTTCCTCAACCGCCTGTGGACCACCTTCGTCGAGGACCTGGGCGACCCGGAGAACGCGCTGCCGAAGGAACTGCGCGCCAACCTGATCTCGATCGGATTGTGGCTGCTGCGCGAGGGCGAGGAAGTGCGCCAGGGGCGGTCCGACAATTTCGAGGGGCTTATCGAAGTCTCCCAGATCATACGGGATGGGATGCAATGAAGAGCACGCTGAAGATCACGCTGAAGCCGAACGAGAAGATCTACGTCAACGGCGCCGTCATCCGGGTCGACAGGAAGGTCGGGCTCGAATTCCTGAACGACGTCACCTTCCTTTTGGAGGGGCACGTGCTGCAGCCGGAGGACGCGACGTCGCCGCTCAAGCAGCTCTATTTCATCACGCAGGTGATCCTGATGACGCCGGGCGAGTCGGCGAGCGCGCGCGCAGCCTTCCGCCACGCGCTGCCGATGCTGCTCGCCTGCTTCGACGACGAGCGCATCCTCTCCGCCCTCAAGCATGTCGACCGCCTCGTCAGCGAGAACGAGGTGTTCGAGGCGCTGAAGCTGCTCAGGAGCCTCTATGGACTCGAGGCGGAGGCACTCGGACGGCACCCGGCCTACGAGCGCGACGAACTGCCGATGGCCGTAGGAGATTGACCCGATGAACGTGGGTGCCACCGATACGACCGGCGCGGCCTCGCCGCTCTACCAGGCGAAGCCTTCGGCCAGCATGGTCGACTACCAGACCTTCCTGAAGCTCCTCATCGCCGAGATGAAGAACCAGGATCCGACCAACCCGATGAAGTCGCACGAATATGTCGCGCAGCTCGCCTCGTTCTCGCAGGTCGAGCAGTCGGTGCAGATCAACAAGAAGCTCGACGAGATGATCCAGGCCCAGACCATCTCGCAAGCAACCGGCCTCATCGGCAAGGAAGTCGAGGCGATGGACGGCACGATCAAGGGCGCCGTCGTCGAGGTCAAGCTCTACAGCGACGGCGTCGTCGTGAAGCTCGATTCGGGCGACGAGGTCGTCATGGGACCCGGCGTCATCGTCCGCGACCGGCCGGCGCAGCAGGACGAAGGCGCTTGAACGAGGCCGACGCCCTCGATCTCCTGCAGTTCGCCATCTGGACGGTGCTGACCGCCTCGGGTCCCGCCGTCGTCGTGGCGATGGTGATCGGCGTCGGCATCGCGCTCGTTCAGGCCCTGACGCAGGTGCAGGAGATCACGCTCACCTTCGTGCCCAAGATCGTCGCCATCATGCTCGCCGTCGCCTTCTCCGGCCCCTTCGTCGGCGGCCAGATCAACACCTTCACCACTGTCATCTTCCAGCGCATCGAAAGCGGGTTCTAGGCGACCCCCTCGCGCAAGCTTCGCGCCCTAGGCTCGACGACGCGGCTCCGTGGCCGCCGATTCGGCCCGACCCGCCCGGCCGTCGCAGGGAGAGCGTTCGTCCATGGCAATCAACGAAGTCGCGTCAGCACCGGCCCAGCCAAGGCACGGCCGCGACATCGGCTTCGCCATCGGCATTATCATCATCCTGGCGGTTCTGTTCCTGCCGATCCCGCCGGCGCTCATCGACATCGGGCTGGCATTCTCCATCGCCATCTCGGTCCTCATCCTGATGGTGGCGCTGTGGATCCAGCGGCCGCTCGACTTCTCCTCCTTCCCGACGATCCTGCTCATCGCGACGATGATGCGCCTGTCGCTCAACATCGCGACGACGCGCGTCATCCTGTCGGAAGGAAACGAGGGCGTGAACGCGGCCGGCCACGTCATCGGCGGCTTCTCGAAGCTCGTCATGGCCGGCGATTTCGTCATCGGCCTGATCGTCTTCATGATCCTGATCGTGGTGAACTTCGTCGTCATCACCAAGGGCGCGACGCGCATCGCCGAGGTCGGCGCGCGCTTCACCCTCGACGCCATTCCCGGCAAGCAGATGTCGATCGACGCCGACCTCTCCGCCGGCCTCATCAACGAGAAGGAGGCGCAGCACCGGCGGCGCGAACTGGAGGAGGAAAGCTCCTTCTTCGGCTCGATGGACGGCGCCTCGAAATTCGTGCGCGGCGACGCCATCGCCGGCCTCATCATCACCGCGATCAACATCGTCGGCGGCATCGCCATCGGCTATTCGCGCCACGGCATGTCGATGGGCGAGGCGGCCGACGTCTTCGTCAAGCTGTCGGTCGGCGACGGGCTGGTCACGCAGATCCCGGCGCTCATCGTCTCGCTCGCCGCCGGCCTGCTCGTCTCCAAGGGCGGCACCCGCGGCTCCGCCGACCAGGCCGTGTTCGGCCAGCTCGGCGCCTATCCCCGCGCCATCTTCGTCGCCGCCATGCTGCTCTTCGTGCTGGCGCTGATGCCGGGGCTGCCGGCACTGCCCTTCATGCTGCTCGGCGGCGCGCTCGCCACGATCGCCTATGTCGTGCCGCGCAGGAGGCAGCGCGAGGTCGCGGAAGCGGAGGCCGTCGAGCAGCAGAAGGAGCTGTCGCGCCAGGAGGAGGAGAAGAACTCGCTCAAGGCCTCGCTGGCGACGCCCGAGATCGAGCTCCTGATCGGCAAGCAGCTCTCGACCCGCCTCATCACCTCGCATCAGGAACTCGCCTTCCGCATGGGCAAGATGCGCAAGAAGTTCGCCCAGCAGTTCGGCTTCGTCGTTCCGGACGTGCGCCTGACGGACGACTTCTCCATCCCGCCCAAGAGCTACCGGATCAAGGTCCACGGCACGGTCGTCGCCGAATACGAGATGCGCGTCGGCGAGCTCATGGTGCTGATCGGCAGCGGCCGCACGCCCGACATGCCGGGCGAAGAGGTCAAGGAACCGGCCTTCGGCATGCGCGCCTATTCGGTGCCCGAGATGTTCGCCGAGGACCTGAAGCGCGACCGCTTCGCCTATGCCGACAACGTATCGGTCCTCCTGACCCACCTGTCGGAGGTCATCCGCAACAACCTGCCGCAGCTCCTCTCCTACAAGGACATGAAGGCGCTGATCGACCGCCAGGACGCCGAGTACAAGAAGCTCGCCGACGAGATCTGCACCTCGCACATCTCCTATCCGGGCCTGCAGGCGGTGCTGAAGCTGCTGCTCGCTGAGCGCGTCTCGATCCGCAACCTGCATCTGATCATCGAGGCGGTGGCCGAGATCGCGCCGCATGTGCGCCGTACCGAGCAGATCGTCGAGCACGTGCGCATCCGCATGGCGCAGCAGATCTGCGGCGACCTGACGGAGGGCGGCGCGCTCAACGTGCTGCGGCTCGGCAACCGCTGGGACCTCGCCTTCCACCAGGCGCTGAAGCGCGACGCCAAGGGCGAGATCCGCGAGTTCGACATCGATCCGCGCCAGCTCGAGGAATTCGGCGAGGAAGCCTCGAAGGCGATCCGCTCCCACCTCGAGACCGGCCGCCAGTTCGCCCTCGTCACCGCGCCGGAGGCGCGCCCCTATGTCCGCATGATCGTCGAGCGGCTCTTCCCGACGCTGCCCGTCCTCAGCCATGTCGAGATCGCCCGCGGCGTCGAGATCCGGGTCCTCGGCACGATCTCCTGAGGTGGGCCGGATGGTCGCGCCCGCATGCTGATCGGCGACGTCTCGCTCGACACGCTGGCGCTGGCCGTCTTCCTGACGTTCTGCCGCGTCGGCGCCTGCTTCATGGTCATGCCGGGCCTCGCCAGCGTGCGGGTCCCGGTGCAGGTGCGGCTCTTCGTGGCGGTGGCGGTGAGCGCCGCGCTCATGCTGCATCTGTGGGAGACGATCGTCCCGGCAGTCGAGCGCGGCCGGGCCGGGATGACGATGCTCATCCTGTCGGAGATCGTCGTCGGCGCCGTGATCGGGCTGATGGCGCGGTTCTACATCCTCGCCTTCCAGTTCATGGCCTCGACGGTCGCCATGCTGTCGGGCTTCAATGCGATGGCGGGCGTTGCGATCGAGGAGGCCGAGCCGCAGTCGCCGATGGCCGCGCTCATCACCTTTGCAGCGCTTCTGATCCTGTTCCTGCTCGACTTCCACCACGAGATCGTGCGCGCGCTGGTCGGCTCCTATGCCGTGGTGCCGGTCGACGGCGTCTTCCGCGCCCAGGCCGCGCTCGTGAGCCTCGCCGACACGCTGTCGGAGGCCTTCTTCGTGATGATCCGGCTCGGCAGCCCCTTCATCGCCTACGCCATCCTGGTCAGCCTTGCGACCGGCCTCGTCAACAAGCTGACGCCGCAGGTGCCGATCTACTTCGTCTCGCTGCCCTTCCTGCTCGTCGGGGGATTGATCATGCTCTACTTCGCCATCGGCCCGATGCTGTCGCTCTTCGCCGACGGCTTCTTCCCTGTCGCGCTGGGCCGCTAGCGATGGCCCAGTCGCGGGTGGACAGGCTGCGCAAGGTGCTGGAGCTCCAGGAGCAGCTGAAAAAGCTGCACGAGACGCGCCACGCGCTGCATCTGGCGGAAGCCTCGGCCGCGGAGCGGGAGGCTGCCGCGATCAGCGAGCGGATCGGCGCCGGCGGCTCGCTGTCGGAGGTGTTTCCGGAGGTCTACCACCGCCGCGTCGCGCGGGCGAACGAGAGGCGGAGCGAGGAGCTGGCCAGCGCCGGGCGGGAGGCGCAACGGGTGGCGCAGGCCTCCGCGCGTTCCGACATCGCCGAGCGCGGCTACCGCGACGCGCGGCGGCAGGACGAGCGCATGAGGGCCGAGCGCGACCAGCTCGAGGAGGTCGAGCGCCGCAGCGCATCCATGGGCAAGCCTGCGGCAAGCTAGTGGCGCCTATAGTCCGGGCGTCAAACTGGAAGGAGGAATGCCAGCCCGTGGCCGTCACGCTTCCCACAGATCTCGTCATGGACGTCGCCCGTGCGGCCGATCCGGCCGCCGTCGAGGCCGCGCGCGAGCGGCTCGCCGCAATCGCGTCCCGCGCATCCGCGGCACCCGGCTTCTCAGTCGAGGCAGCTCCACGGGCGCGGACCGTGCAGCAGGCGGACGGCGCGGAGGCGTTCCAGCGCTTCGAGGCCTTCGTGCTGCAGTCGTTCCTGGAGGCGATGATGCCGGAGGAGACGGATTCGGTCTATGGCGCGGGGCTCGCCGGCGGCATGTGGAAGTCGATGATGGCGGAACAGCTCGGCGCCCAGATGGCCAGGGCGGGCGGCATCGGCATCGCCGACCGCATCCTCTCCGACTACTACATGCGCGGCGAGGAGCGGGTCGCGCTGGAGGGTTCGCTCGTCGACCCCGCCGGCCGACGCGCCGCCGAGACGCGCAATCTCTCCTCCCAGGCCCTCATCCACGAGATCCAGCGCCGCGTCGGCCAGAGCCTCGAGGGCGCCGAGCCCGGGCCGGCCGCCGGCTCCCGCATCTGAGGCCACTTCATGAATTATCCCGCACCCGTTCCCTTCGAGCAGCCGGGCGCCTATCGCTCCGCCCCGGCGCCCTCTGTCAGTCTCGGCGCGATCATCGGCCGGATCGAGGAGGCCATCGACCGCGAGACGGCCGCGATCCGCACCGACGTGAACTTCGACATCCAGGAGTCGAACAACCGCAAGAGCCGCTACCTCTACGAGCTGACCCGGGCGATGAAGGGTCTCGGCGAGAACGACCTGCTGCCGGAATATCGGCAGGGCGTCGAGCGTCTGCGCGACAAGCTCATCGTCAACGAGAATGCGATCCTGGCCCACCTCAAGGCGGTCGGCGAGGTCGCCGCGATGATCCAGGACGCGATACAGCGCTCCGAGGATGACGGCACCTATTCGGCGCAGGGCTTCGGGCGAGCCGCGGCGGGATGATCAAGTTCGTCCTCGCCTCGCTGTGGATCAGCGCCGTCACGGTCGGGGCGGTCTATTTCGCCTTCGACCGGGCAGGGCCGGAACAGCACGCCGAGCCGGCGGAACTGTCCATCCTGCGCGGGCTGGACTACGTGAAGACCGACGTCATCTCGGTACCGATCGTGCGCGACGGGGACGTGCGCGGCTATTTCCTCGCCCGCCTCGTCTACACGGCCCCGGCCGACAAGCTGAAGAAGATGGAGATGCCGCCGAACGCGATCATCGCCGACGAGGTCTACACCTTCCTCTACGCCAATCCGGTCATCGACTTCATGCAGCGGAGCGCGATCGACCTCGACGCGTTCCGAACCGGTATCCGCGACGCCGTGAACCGCCGCATGGGGGAGCAGTTCATCCACGACGTCATCATCGAGCAGATGGACTTCATGACGAGGGAGGACGTCCGCAACGGCAGGCGCGGCGCCGATGCGCCCCGCACCGCGGCGCCGGTCGCATCATCGCACCACTGAGCCGCAGGACTATCTGAACCGCGGCTTGCGCTTCTCCAGGAAGGCCAACAGCCCCTCCTTTGCATCCGGCCCGGTCTGCGACAGCGCCGCGCTCAGGCTCTCGGCATAGAGGCCGTCGGAGTGGGACATGTCATTGATGCGAGCGATCGACTGGATAACGAGGTAGTTCACCAGCGACGAGTTCTCGGCGATGCCGGCCGCCAGCTCGCGCGCCCTGGCGAGCCCCTCGCCCTCACCGACCAGATAGTGCGACAGCCCGAGCGCCTGGCCACTCGCCGCGTCGTATTCGCGGCCGGTCAGCATCATCTCCGTCATGCGGTCCGGCCCGATGATGCGTCCGACGCGCACCGTCGCGCCGCCGCCGACGAAAATGCCGCGCTTGCCTTCCGGCAGCCGGTAGCGGACCGATGGCTCAGCCACCCGCACATGCGTGGCGGAAGCGATCTCAAGCCCGCCGCCCATGACCGCCCCCGTCAGCACCGAGATGACGGGGATGCCGGAGAACTGGATGCGGTCCATGAGACTGTGCCAGCCGCGCGAGTGCATCAGCACCTCGCTCGCCTCACGCTCCGACTGCTCGGCGAGATCGAGCCCGGACGAGAAGTGGCCTCCCGCACCCGCAACGATGATCGCGCGGACATCCTTGGGGATGCGGTCGAAGAAGTCGCGCAGCGCATCGAGCAGCGCGTCGTTGACGGCGTTGCGCTTGTCGGGCCGATTCATCGTCAGACGCGCGACGACGCCGCATTGCTCGACCAGCAGCGGCTGGTCGGAGATCGGGTCTTCCTGCCTATCGGCCGTATTGCCGGTCACGGAACCCTCCCCGAACCCTGTTGATGCCGCATCGATGTTTGTTTCATATCATAACAATTCGGCTCGCTACAAGCCGGCCGTCCGGATGCTGCACCCGTTGGCGCTATCGACGCGCACGGATGCATGGACTAAGAGCAGCGCCAAGAGGAGACCAAGGCATGCAGGTTGGACCAGCGGCGGACGGGCGGAAGAAGCGGCGCGGCGGCCAGTCCACCCGACTCGAGGATCGCGCGATCGAGCTCGCCGGTGTCCCCGAGATGGACGGCATCGTCGGCTACAAGCTCCGGCGGGCGCAGCTGTCGGTCTTCCAGGATTTCATCGAGAGCTTCCAGGAGATGAAGCTGCGTCCGGCCGAATTCTCGGTGCTGACGCTGATCGCGCGCCAGCCCGGCCAGAAGCAGAGCGAGATCGCCGAGAAGCTCGGCATCAAGCGCGCGAACTTCGTCGCCCTGATGGACGGGATCGAGCGGCGCGGCCTGGCCGAGCGGCGCAAGGCCGAGAACGACAAACGCTCGCACTCGCTGCACCTGACGCCGCAGGGACGCGAATTCGTGGTCCAGATGGCCGAGACCTGGGTCGCGCATGAGGAGCGCGTCATCGAAAGGCTCGGCGGAGCCGATGCGCGCGACACGCTGCTCGCGCTGCTCGACCGGCTGGACACGAAGGGCGCGCTGAGCGACGACTGACGGCGCTTCAGCCGCGCTGCCGCCGTGCCAAGATGACGTGCGGCGGCGGCGGATCCCGGTAGAGATCCTCGACCAGCGCCGCCCGGGCCGCCATGACGGCCCGCTGGTTGATCGACCCCTTGTCGGTGACCTCTCCCGCATCGATCGACGGCGGCGTGTCGAGCACGATCGCTCGTGCGACGAGGTTCGAGCTGCCCGTGGACTGCGACGCCAGCTCGTCGAGCCGCTCCTGCAGGGCGGCCTCGAGCAGCCCGTGCCGCGCGATCTCGGCATCCGCGAGCCCGGCAAGGGCTGGCAGTTCCTTGCGAACCGCGTCGTGGTCGAGCAGCAGCAGCGCGCCGATATGGTTGCGGTCGAGCCCGGTCAGCACCGCGTCGCGGACGAACGGCGCGCAGGTGCGGATCAGCCCGGCGCGCACGCCGGCCATGTTGACCCATGTCCCGGTCGAGAGCTTGAAGTCCTCCGAGACCCGCCCGTCGAACAGGAAGCCGCGATTGGCGTCGCTCTCGTCGACGAACTTCAATGCGTCGCCGATCTTGTAGAATCCTTCCTCGTCGAAACATTCCGCCGTCTTGTCCGGCTGCCGCCAGTAGCCGGGGGTGATGTTGGGACCGCGCAGCCTCAGCTCCATCTTCTCGCCGTCCGGCACCAGCTTCATCTCGATCCCCGGCGCCGGCAGGCCGACCTCTCCCGGCCGCTCCACGACCCAGGTCGTCGTCAGCGCGAAGGGCGCCGTCTCCGTCGAGCCGTAGCCGGTGACGATCATGATCTTCTCGCCGGCGGACTCGCGCGCCAGCCGCTCCAGCGCGTCCCAGACATGCTGGGCCAGACCCGCGCCCGCATATTGCAGGAGCTTCACGCGCGAGAAGAACCGGTCGCGCAGCCGCTCGTTGCGGCCGAGATGCTCCGTCAGCATCTCGTAGCCCTTGGGCACGTTGAAGTAGAGCGTCGGCGCGATCTCCTCGAGGTTGCGGACGGTCCTGGCGATGCCGCCCGGCGTCGGGCTGCCGTCGTCGATGTAGAGCGTCCCGCCATTGTGGATCGCAATGCCGAAATTATGGTTGCCGCCGGCCGTGTGGTTCCAGGGCAGCCAGTCGACGAGCACCGGCGGCTCGTCCTGCAGAAAGGCGAGCGCGTGCGCGATCATCACCTGGTTGCAGGTGATCATGCGCTGGGTGTTGATCACCGCCTTCGGCATGCCGGTGGAGCCGGAGGTGAAGAGAAACTTCGCCACCGTGTCGCCCGTCACGGCCGCATGCGCTTCGGCGACGGCTGCGCCGGGCGCGGTGCGCAGGACCTCGTCGAACGTCACCGCCGGCAGGTCTGAGGGCGGATTGGCGGAGACGACGAGCCCGATCCCAGGCTTCATGACAGCCTCGAGCGCCTTGCCGTACTGCATTCCGTCGGCGGCATATACGAGGCCGGGGGTCAGCAGGTCGAAGACGTGCCTGAGCTTGGAATGGTCGGTCGAGATGAGCGAATAGGCAGGCGAGACCGGCGCGAAGGGCACGCCCGCCACCATGGCGCCGAGCGCCAGCAGCGCATGCTCGATCGAATTGCCGGAGAGGATCACGAGCGGCCGCTCGGCGCTCACGCCGCTGTCGAGCAGGAACTGGCCGACCGCGCGGGCACGCTGCGCGGCTTCCGCATAGGTGACCCGCCGCCAGCCCTCCTCCGCGCCGCGGTCCGCGAAGAGCGTGCGGTCCGGCACCTCTGCCGCCCAGTGGTCGAGGCGATCGATCAGCGAGCGCGGATGGTCGCCCAGCGCCGCGCGCGAGCGCACATAGGCGGTGCCGTCCGGCCGCTGCTCGACATCGACGGCGAGTTCACCCATGCGCACGGGTCGCATCCCCGGCACGTCGATCATCGGCATCGGCTCCTCCCTTAATGTTATTCATCATAACAATTCGGCCGCGCGGCCGCAAGCGAGCCGATAGCCGCTCCGGCGCGCGATGTCATTCCGTCACCGCGCCGTGCTAGACCTGCGACAGGCCGGAAGCTCACCGATCACGTTGACGTAAACGTCAATGTGCTGCTATCCCGCCTGCACAGGGCCGTCAGCGGCCTTTATGCCCCCTCGCAACCCGGAGACCCGCAATGGACATCAACGATATCGCCGCCAAGATGCAGGAGCGCGTCGCCACTTCGGGCTTCGACCGCTCGGTGAAGTTCGTTCTCGACGGCGAGGTCCTCGTGATCGACGGCCAGAACGTCTCGACCACCGACGCTCCCGCCGACTGCACGATCACCATGGCCAAGGACGACTTCGAGGCGCTGGTCGCCGGCGAACTCAACCCGACCGCCGCCTTCATGCAGGGCAAGCTGAAGGTCGACGGCGACATGTCGGTCGCCATGCAGCTCAGCCAGCTGATGTAGTCGACTGATCCGACCTAGAGTGACACAAGGGCGGCTCAGGCCGCCCTTCTTCTTTTCATCTCCGATCATCACAAGCCTGGGCAAAGCGGGAAGCTCCCGCCTAGCCAGGGCTCTGGCGACGCTGCTATAGGGGCCGCGCAGGCGGCTTCCGCCACTTTTCCCGAAGGCAACACATCACATGCGTAAACTGTTGGGCTCGGCTCTGGCGGCGACGATCCTTGCTGCGACCTCGCTTCCCGCGATGGCGCAGGATCTGGTGTTCATGCTCGACAACCAGAGCAGCTACACCATCACCTATTTCTACGCGTCGCCGACCAATGTCGACGACTGGGAAGAGGACATCCTCGGCACCGACGTCCTCGCATCTGGCGAGTCGGCCCGCATCACCATCGCCGACGGCCGCGAGCAGTGCGAATACGACCTGAAGGTGGTCTTCGACGACGGCGACGAGCTCTACGACACCGTCGACCTCTGCGAGACCGGCAGCTACACCGTCAGCGACTGATGCGTCACACCTCGAGCCCGGAGAAGCCGGGCTCGAGGTTTTTTCGCGTGGTCAGCTAGGCCGCGAAGTACCGCACCAGCCGGCGCTCGCGCCGCCCGCTCGGCACCACTACGCCCGACACCCCGTCGAGATAGCCATCGATGAGCTCGAGGCCGAGGAAGCGGTCGCGCTCGAACGGCCCTGGCATCGCAACCGCGGACATCTTCTCCGCCGAGAAGCCGAAACGCGCGTAGTACGGAACATCCCCGACCAGGACGACGGCGCCGTGGCCCTGCGACTGCGCCTGCGCGATGGCATGGCGCATCAGCGCTGACCCGATACCCTTGCCCTTCAGGCCTGGTTCGGCCGCGAGCGGGCCGAGGAGCAATGCCGGCCGCCCACCACGGCCCAGGGTAACGTTCCAGAGCCGCACCGAGCCGACGATGCGCCCCTCCCCGTCGCGCGCCACGAAGGCAAGACCCGGCGCCGGCTGCCGCCCGTGCCGCAGCTTCTCGGACGTCTTCCTCCGTCGCCCGGCCCCCATGGCGCGGTCGAGCAGTGATTCGCGCGCCGCGATGTCGGCAGGCGTTTCGGTGAAGATGGCGATGGATTCGCGCGCGGCGCTCGTAGCACTCGCGAGAGCGGTCGGCAGCCTCACGGCCGCGCCTTCATCTTGGACGGTCCAGTCCATGTCCGTGATCCTTCACGTGCGGAGACAGGTTCCACAGGCAAACCGTTTCAGGCGGATGTTCCGCCTGAAACGATGTCGCAGAGAGGCCTTGGGCCTCTCAGATCACGTAGGATCGGAGCGGCTCGAAGCCGTTGAAGGCGACCGAGGCATAGGTCGTCGTATAGGCGCCCGTCCCCTCGATCAGCACCTCGTCGCCGATGGTCAGCGAGAGGGGCAGCGGATAGGGCGTCTTCTCGTACATGACGTCGGCCGAATCGCAGGTCGGGCCGGCGAGCACGCACGGCGCCACCTCGCCGCCGTCGTGGCGGGTCGCGATCGGGTAGCGGATCGCCTCGTCCATCGTCTCGGCCAGCCCGCCGAACTTGCCGATGTCGAGATAGACCCAGCGCACCTCGTCGGCGTCCGACTTCCTGGAGATCAGCACGACCTCCGACTTGATCACGCCCGCATTGCCGACCATGCCGCGGCCCGGCTCGATGATCGTCTCCGGGATGCGGTTGCCGAAGTGCTTGCGCAGCGCCGAGAAGATCGCCTGGCCGTAGGCCTGCGCCGTCGGGACGTCGCGCAGGTAGCGGGTCGGGAACCCGCCGCCCATGTTGACCATCTTCAGCACGATGCCTTCCTCGGCGAGGGTGGCAAAGACTGCGCTGGCGTCCGCGAGGGCCTTGTCCCAGGCCCCGAGATCGGTCTGCTGCGAGCCGACATGGAACGACACGCCATAGGCCTGCAGCCCGCTGCGGGCGGCATGCCGCAGGACGTCGACGGCCATCGCCGGCACGCAGCCGAACTTGCGGCTGAGCGGCCACTCGGCGCCCTCGCCGTCGGTCAGCACGCGGCAGAAGACGCGGCTGCCCGGCGCGACGCGGGCGATCTTGTCGACTTCCTCGACGCAGTCGACCGCGAACAGGCGGATGCCGAGCTCATAGGCACGCGCGACGTCGCGCTCCTTCTTGATCGTGTTGCCGAACGAGATCCGGTCCGGATACGCACCGGCATCCAGCGCCATCTCGATCTCGGCGACGGAGGCGGTGTCGAAGGACGAGCCGAGCGAGGCGAGCAGGCGCAGGATCTCCGGCGCCGGGTTGGCCTTCACGGCGTAGTAGATCGACGAATCGGGGAGCGCCTTCTCGAAGGCGAGATAGTTGTCGCGCACGACGTCGAGGTCGACCACCAGGCACGGGCCGTCGGGACGTCGGGTGGCGAGGAAATCGAGGATGCGCTGCGTGGCCATCGGCGTTCTCCCATCGCGGCCGGAGCCGCTCCGTCAAGCTGCGGGGGTAGGCGCTCGGCCATTGCCCGCTTGTGGACAAAGGGCGCGAATCGGCGTCGCACGGGTCCAGCCGGTGGAGGTAACCGGAACCACGAAACGCGTCTCGCGCGGCGATGAGCTTCCGCCTTGCGGCGACTGCTCGCTTTGTCTGCCTTGGCTTGGATGGGAGACCCAACCGCACTGCCGGCAATGAAGGTGTGCCTCTTCAGTAACCCCGGTCTATGGACGACCGGCAGACACCAGAAAGGCCCGCACCGTCGTTGCTTCAAGGTGTCCTCGGACTTGCGGTTGGCCGCGAGACCGACTGGAGGGGTTAGTTCCAGGTACCTTACCGTTTCCTCGCCATTCCGAGGTCGGCGGACACCCACAGGCACGTGCGACTTTGGGCAAGCGCGGATATATGGATTCGCCCTGTCACAATCAAACGAAAACCACACCCGCGGTTGAAAAAAATGTTGCCGCGGAGGATGTTCCCCCCACCTGCCGCACGACGGATCCTGCCAATGACAAGCGACAGCTACAACGCCTTCCTCGACCGGCAGGAGCCCGCGCCGCCGCACGCCGCGGAAGGGCCGCTGGCGGGGCTGACGCTGGCCGTGAAGGACATCTTCGACATCGCCGGGCAGCGCACCGGCGGCGGCAATCCGCACAAGCTCGCGGAAACCAGGCCGGCGGCGCCCACCGCCCCTGCCCTAGCCGCGCTTTTCGCAGCCGGCGCGCGATTCGTCGGCCGCACGCAGACCGACGAGCTGACCTTCTCGCTGATGGGCCAGAACGCCCATTTCCCCCAGCCGATCAACCCCGCCGCCCCCGACCGCGTCACCGGCGGCTCGTCCTCGGGCTCGGCTGCGGCGATCGCTGGAGGACTGGCCGACATCGCGCTCGGCTCCGACACCGGCGGCTCGATCCGCGCGCCGGCGAGCTTCTGCGGGCTGATCGGGCTGCGGACCACGCATGGCGCGATCAGCCTCGACGGCGCCATGCCGCTGGCGCCGAGCTTCGACACGTTCGGCTGGTTCGCGAAGGACGCCGAGACCTACGACAAGGTGGCGGCGGTGCTCCTGCCGGACGGCGCGGCCGAAGCGGGGCCGCTCCGGCTCCTCCGCCTCGCGGCGCTCGACGAACTGGTGCTCGGACCCGCAGAGGCGGAAGAATACGGGCGGATGGTGCGGCTCGCCGAGGCGGTGGCGGGACCGGCAACTGCCGCACCGCAATTCTCGCGGTCGATCGACGAGCTCTACTGGTGCTTCCGCAAGCTGCAGGCCTACGAGGCCTGGGCCATGCATGGCGACTGGATCTCGGCCGCCGATCGCGGGCTGGGGCCCGGTGTGAAGGAGCGGTTCGACTTCGGCTCGACACTCGGCTGCGAGGTGGCGACGGAGGAGACGAAGACCCGCAGCGCATTTCGCGAGGAACTGGCCGCCCTGCTCGGCGCCGACCGTCTCCTGGTCCTGCCGACCGTGCCGGGCGCCGCACCGTTGCGCGATGCGTCCTTCGACGACCTCCAGGCCTATCGCGAGCGGGCGCTGCGCCTTCTCTGCCTCTCGGGACTGTCGGGCTTCCCGCAGATCACGCTGCCCCTCGGCCGCGTCCACGACGCGCCGTTCGGGATTTCGCTGATCGGGCCGGCGGGCAGCGACAGGATGCTGGTCCGGCTGGCGGCGAAGGTGCTGGAGCGTTGATCGTGCGTCCTTCGAGGCTCGCCCGGGGAGATCTCGGGCCAACCGCGCACCGCGCTGCGGGCTCGCACCTCAGGATGAGGACGGTGGTGGCTGCCAGGACGGTCACCCAGGAATCTCTCCATGGGGCAAGGGTCGAGCCCACATCGCCTGGCATCCTGGCCACGTCCTCCCTCATCCTGAGGTGCGAGCCTGCACGGCGGTGGGGGGCTCGGGAACTGCCCCGGCGGGCGAGCCTCGAAGGACGCACAGCATGAGAGCCTCGCCATGGACACCCTGACGCGCATGCGCGCCTTCATCTCCGTAGTCGAGGCTGAGGGCTTTTCCGCCGCCGCGCGCAAGATCGGGCGTTCGAAGGCGCTGCTCTCCAAATATGTGCGGGAGCTGGAGGACGAGCTCGGCGTGCTGCTCCTCAACCGCACGACGCGCCAGTTCTCGCTGACGGAGGCCGGCCACGCCTATTTCAGCCGGGCGGCCGAGATCGTGCGCGAGGTCGACAACCTCTCCGATTCGATCCGCGAGACGTCGGGCGACGTGAAGGGCCGGATCAAGCTGTCCGCGCCGCGCACCCTTGGCGACGCCGAGCTCGGCCAGTGCCTGATCGAGTTCATCATCGCCCACCCCGACATCGTGCTCGACATCCGTCTCGACGACCGCTTCGTCGACCTCGTCGAGGAAGGGTTCGACATGGCGATCCGCATCACCCGGATGGAGGATTCCTCGCTCATCGCCCGCCGGCTCTGCGACTTCTCGATCAGCTATTGCGCCAGCCCCGGCTTCCTCGAGCGGCACGGCACGCCCGAGCGTCCGCAGGACCTCGCACGCATGCCCTGCATCATAGACACCAACGGCAGGTGGCATTCGAACTGGCCCTTCCGCAGCCCGGACGGCGACAGCTTCAACGTGGCCGTTACCGGCCCGATCGAGGTCAACAGCCCGCTCGCGACGCGCGCAGCCGCAATTTCCGGCCTCGGCGTGGCGCCGCTTCCGGATTTCATTGCCGCGGACGCGATCGGCGACGGCCGGCTCGTTCGGGTGCTGAACGATTGGGTTCCGCAGGGCGCAGGCATCTTCGCCGTCTATCCGCACCGGCGCTACCTGCCGGCCAAGATCAGGGTGCTGGTCGACTTCCTCGCCAGATGGTTCAAGGAGCGTCACCGTACGTGATCGCGGCGGGGTCCCATTTTCGCCCCGATTCTGGTAATGCTCGGCGGCTGCTCGGAGACCGGTTTGGACCTGATGAAGAAGCTGAAGCGGACCCTGTTCGCGGCCGTTGCGTTGCCGTTGGTCGCCTCCGCACCGGCGCTCGCCCATCCGCATATCTTCGCCGAGGCGCGCCTCGAGATCGGCATCAGCGAGGATCGCGAGGTCAAATGGCTGCGCCATGTCTGGCGGTTCGACGACCTGTTTTCATCGACCGTCCTGCTTGAATTCGACATGAACCGCGACAACCAGCTCGACGCCGAGGAATTGGAACTCGTGGCGTCGGTGGTGCACGAATCGCTGGCCGAGTTCGGCTACTTCCAGATGGTCGCGGCCGATGGGGGCGACATCAAGATGGAGCCGCCCGAGAAAATGATCGCCAGCTTCCAGGACGACAACCTCATCATCGCCTTCGAATCACGGCCGGAGGAGACGCTGATCCTCGGCGAGCAGGTCGACTTCGGCGTTTACGACCCGACCTTCTACACGGCGATCGACTTCTACCAGGACGACATGATGATCGTCGCCGGCCTTCCGGACGAGTGCTCGCGCACGGTCGTGCGCCCCGACCCGGAAGAGGCGCTGATGATGAACCAGGATTCGCTGACCGAAGCCTTCTTCAACGATCCGGGGGGGATCGACTACAGCAGGCTGTTCGCGACGAGGCTGGAGCTGCACTGCCCGCAGAGCGGCTGACCGGAACGATGCGGAGAGGGGAAACATGACGAGGATGGTCCGCGGCTCGCTTCTGGCGGTGCTCGTGCTTGGCGCGGCCTGCGGCGCGGCGCTGGCGCAGAACCCGCTCGGCGTCGGCGGCGCGGTCGAGACACCCCTCCCCCCGAGCGGAGTCTTCGCCGGCTGGATGCTCTGGATCAACGCCCAGCAGCAGGATTTCTACCGGGCGCTGACTGGGGCGCTCCGTTCGATGCGGGACGGCTCCGGCGGCACATGGATGCTTGTCGGCCTCTCCTTCGCCTATGGCGTCTTCCACGCCGCGGGCCCGGGCCACGGCAAGGCCGTCATTTCCTCCTATATGCTGGCCAACGAGGTGGCGCTGCGGCGCGGCGTCGTCCTCTCCTTCCTTTCCTCCGCGCTCCAGGCGGTCTCGGCGATCGTCATCATGGGGCTGGTCTTCCTCGTGCTGCGCGGCACGGCCGTCTCGATGGCCGACGCGACTCGCTTTCTCGAGATCTCGAGCTATGCCCTCGTCACCGCCTTCGGCCTGTGGCTCCTGTGGCGCAAGGCGTTGCCGCCGTTGCGGGCGCGGCTATCGGGTGCGCCGATCCGCAGCCTCTCGGCCGCGCATGCGGGTGCCGTCGTCGACCGGCACAAGCACCACCATCATCATCACGACCATCACCACGGGCACGATCACGACAGCCACGCTCACGACCACGGCGCCTGCGCCACCTGCGGCCACAGCCACGCACCAGACCCGGTGCTGCTCGCCGGCGACCGATTCGACTGGCGCACGGCCTGGGCGGCCATCGTGGCGGTCGGCGTGCGCCCCTGCACGGGCGCGCTGGTGGTGCTGTCCTTCGCCTTCCTCAACGGCCTCTTCGTCAGCGGCATCGTCTCGGTGTTCGCGATGGCGCTCGGCACCGCCATCACCGTCTCGATCCTCGCGACGCTCGCCGTCACGGCGAAGAACTGGGCCGTGGCCTTCGCCGGTGACGGCCGCCTTGGCAACAGGGTGCATTCGGCGATCGAGATCACCGGTGCGCTGCTCGTTCTTCTTCTCGGCGTGATCCTGCTCACTTCCACGCTGTCGGCCTGAACGCAGCGCCGGGCGCTTGCCGCGCAGGCATCAGCGCCTATCTTCCTCTTTGACGTCTGCGCCCCCGACCTACCGGCCGGGGGTGTCCGCTTGTGGTGTATGCGGAACTACATTTTGGCCAGGTAACCAAGAGGACGTATGGAGACATCGACACAGAGCGACGCAGGGCCGGTTTCCTCAGGCGTGCCGGGATTCGACCACGTGCTTCGCGGCGGCTACGCCGCTCACCGTGCGCATCTCATCGAAGGCCGGCCGGGCTGCGGCAAGACGACCTTCGGGCTTCAGTTTCTCATAGAGGGCAGGCGCCGGGGCGAAACCTGCCTCTACATCACCTTGTCCGAAAGCAAGCGCGAATTGACCTCCGTCGCCGAGCGCCACGGCTGGGACCTAACCGGCATCCACATCTACGAGCTCGTCCCGCCCGAGCTGAGCCTCGATGCCTCGCAGCAGCAGACGCTGATACACTCGTCGGATCTCGAACTCGGCGAGACCGTCCAGCTGGCGCTGGCGGAGATCGAGCGCATCAAGCCGGACCGCATCGTCTTCGATTCGCTCTCGGAGATCCGGCTCCTGTCGCAGGGGTCGCTGCGCTACCGCCGCCAGGTGCTCGCGCTGAAGAGCTTCTTCCTCGTTTCGAACGCCACGGTGCTCCTGCTCGATGACCTGACCATCGAGCACGACGATCTCAACCTCCACAGCATCAGCCACGCGGTCATACGCCTCGAGCAATTGACGCCGGTCTATGGCGGCGAGCGGCGCCGGCTGCGCATCATCAAGATGCGCGGGGTGCAGATCCGCGGTGGCTACCATGACTTCGTCATCCGGCCCGGCGGAATCACTGTGTTTCCGCGTCTGGTGGCGGCCGATCACGCCTCGACGTCGAAGGGAGAGCCGGCAACCAGCGAGACGCCCATCGACGAGTTGCTGGGCGGCGGAATGGACCGCGGCACGAGCACGCTGATCACGGGGCCCTCCGGCACGGGCAAGTCGACGATCGCCCTCGTCTTCATGCATGCGGCGCTGAGACGCGGCGAAGTCGTTCTCATACTGAGCTTCGACGAGACGAAGCGCATCTTCTTCGATCGCTCCGCCGGGATGGGCATGCCGCTGGACGAGTTCGTCGACAAGGGCCTGCTGCTGGTCGAGCAGATTGATCCGGCGGAGCTCTCACCTGGCGAACTGACGTCGAAGATCCAGGCGGCCGTCGAGGCCGGCGGCGCCCAGATCGTCGTCATCGACAGCCTGACCGGCTACATGAACGCAATGGTCGAAGAGCAGCACCTGGTTCTCCAGATGCATGAGATACTGACCTATCTGAACCAGAAGGGCGTCGTCACGATGCTGCTGCTGGCGGCACACGGGCTGGTGGGTCAGATGAACGCGCCGGTCGACCTTACCTATCTGTCGGATTCGATCATGCTGCTCAGGTTCTTCGAAAGCGATGGGCGTGTCCGCCGTGCTCTGTCCGTCATGAAGAAGAGGACCGGCCGCCACGAAGACACGATTCGGGAATTCAGGATCGGGCCGAGCGGTATTGCCGTGGGCGATCCGCTCTACCAGTTCCGGGGCGTCCTTACCGGGATGCCGCATTTTGAAGGGCAGTCATCTAAGCTTCTGTCCGATGCTCCAGACAACAGAGCTTGAGACGATCGACGTTCTGGTGCTTGCTCCGGTCGGCCGTGACGGGGAGATCGCCAGGAAGATCCTGCAGGGCGCCCAGATCAGCGCCCGAGTTTGCCGAACGCTTGACGAGGCCGTTTCCTCCCTCGAGTCGGCCCTCTGCCTGGTTGTGACCGAGGAGGCGCTGCTGAGCGCCGACCGGCGCGGCCTTGCCGAGTTCATCGAGAAGCAGCCGCCCTGGTCGGACTATCCGGTGCTCCTCCTCGTCGCGGCGGGCGCCGATGTCGATCCGCGCCTTGCCTTCCTCGACCCCTCGCTGAGTGTCCTCGAGCGCCCGTTTCGCCAGTCGACCCTGATCAAGGCAGTGCGCTCGGCCATGCGCGCACGGCGGCGCCAGTTGGAGGTCAAGGCCTATATCGACGAGCGGGTCCAGGTGGCAGAGCGGCAGCAGCTCCTGATCCGCGAGCTGCACCACCGGGTCAAGAACACGCTGGCAAACGTCCAGGCGCTGCTTGGCGCGACCGCACGCTCGGCCCACAGCGTCGATGAGTTCTACTCCTCCTTCTCCTCGCGCATCGTCTCGCTTGCCCAGACCCACACGATGCTGACGGACGACTATTGGCAGATGGCTTCGTTGCGCGGCATTCTCGAGAAGGAATTGGCGCATTACGACAGCTTCGACGACGACCGGCTTCGCCTCGAGGGGCCGCCGGTCGATCTTGTCGCCGACATTGCCGTGCCGCTCGGAATGGGCTTCCACGAGCTGGCCACCAATTCGGCCAAATACGGCTCCCTCTCCGTGCCGGAAGGGCGCCTCTCGGTTACGTGGTCACTCCACTACGAGGAGGGCCGCCACTGGCTTCTCCTCTCCTGGGTAGAGAGCGGCGGGCCGCCAGTCTCCCAGCCGATCGGCAAAGGCTTCGGCACCGTGCTCCTCGAACGCGTGCTCGCGGTCCAGTGCGAGGCGCAGCTCGACATCGACTACCGGCCGGAGGGCTTCCGGCTCGACATGCGCCTGCCGCTCAAGGCGGCACGGCTCGTGCCGAACTACTGAGCCTGCCCGACGAGCAGCGCGCGCGCCCGCTCGGTCAGCGGGCAGCCGCGATCCGCCAGCCATCGCAGCGCGGCGGCAGCGGCGGCGGCGCCGAGATGGCTCGCCGTGAAATTCAGGCTGGAATCGTCGAAGTCGAGCAGGAGATCGACCCCGCCGAACCGATTGCGGACGTCGACCCTTTCGATCTGGTCGTAGCTGCGCCGGCGCGTCCGCAACAGCCTCGTCAGCACGTGGTCGGGATGCAGTTCGAGGCGCGGATTGAGCGTGTTGTGGGCGTAGCCGAGCAGGGTGAACTTCTTCGGAGCGCCGAATGCCGCCGCCACGGGCACGCGGACGCCTCCGCCCGGCAAGGGCTGGAGCGTGCGGGCACGTGCGGCCTGCAGCCGCGCCACGATACCGAAGATCACAACGGCGAAGCCGATCGCGATGACCGCGAAGACGACGGCGGATGCGGCCGCTTCGCTCATCGCCTACCGCCCATCGAGGGTGCGGGTGACCGCCTCGACCTCCGCCTCGGTGGTCGCGAAACTCGTCACGAAGCGGAAGAGCCCCTCGCCCTCGCCGACTTCGCCGCGCAGGGTGTGCGGAACGTTCCACTCGTGGAATACCGCGCCCTTCCCCCGCAGGCGTTCGGCGTCCGCCTTGCTCATGATGGGGAAGACCTCGTTCGCCTGCGGCTTCCAGGCCAGGCGCCCGACGCCGGAGTGTTCCAGTTCTTCGGCCAGCCGCGCCGCCATGGCATTGGAATGGCGGGCCGTCTCCAGCCAGAGATCGCCCTCGAAATAGGCGTCGAACTGCGCCGCCACGAAGCGCGACTTCGAGAAGAGCTGCGCCGCCCGCTTGCGCAGGAAGGGCATCTCCTGGGCGAGCGCCGGGTTGAAGACCAGCAGCGCCTCGGCACACCAGCAGCCATTCTTGGTGCCGCCGAAGGACACCATGTCGACCCCCGCCATCCAGGTCATCTCGGCCGGCGTGCAGCCGAGCGCCGCGAGCGCGTTGGCGAAGCGCGCGCCATCCATATGGAGCGGCAGCTTGTGGCGCCGACAGACGGATGCGACGGCGTCGATCTGATCGAGGTCGTACACCGTGCCGATCTCGGTCGCCTGGGTGATCGAGACGCCGACCGGACGCCCGGCATGGACGAATTCGGCGGGGTAGCGGGCGATCTGCTCCTCCAGCCGGTCAGGCGCGATGCGGCCGAGCGCGCCGTCCACGCCGCAAAGCCTTCCGCCGCCCGAGAAATATTCCGGCGCGCCGCATTCGTCCTCGATCATGTGCGCCTCGCGGTGCGCGAACAGGACGCCGCCCGGCTTCGCCACCGCGGTCGCGGCGAGCGCATTGGCCGCCGTGCCCGTCGAGACGAAGAACACCGCCACCTCGCGCCCGAATATCTCGGCGAAGCGCGCCTCGACCTTCCTGTCGAGGTCGCTGGCGCCGTAGGCGGCGGCAAATCCGGCTGCGTTGTCGAGGAGCGACTGGCCGATGCGCGGATGAGCGCCGGCCCAGTTGTCGGATGCGAAATTCATGGAGGTGACGAACCTGTCGGTGGTGGTGGCGAAGCGGGCGCCACTCTATACGTCGGCCGCCCATGCTCAAGCCCGGGCGGTCCGTCCGGCAGTGCCGGAGAGTGGCCGGACAGATCGTTGCCGCCGGACGCCGGCTGGCGCAACATAATGTCGCAAAGCGGCACTTCCCTTTCCATTTCGGTCTTGTGCGGCGACCCGATTTCTGTCATAGCTCGATTTAGGACAGTAATGCTGTCTTATTAGCCGCTGGCGGCTGGCGCCTCACCCGGATAGGATCGCCGTGGGTCTTCCTCCCGGCAATGCCGATCGGAGGGACGGTGGCGGTGACCGCGGCTGGCGGCAGCGTCCAACAGCAGTGGTGGTCCGGCGCGCAGCCGGTGGCACCGCACCGGCTTTTCGCAAGTTGTGCCGCACTGGAGCGTGGACCTGTAACGGACCCGCGAGACGGACGAGACCGCCCCGGACGGGGCACGGAGGATGAGACGATGACGGAGCATTTTCGCACCCCGCCCCGCCGCGCGCATGCCCCGGTGGACACGGCGAAAGCCTTGACGTCCGGCGTCTCCGCCCGTGGCCTCTACGATCCGCGCAACGAGCACGACGCCTGCGGCGTCGGCTTCATCGCCAACATGAAGAATGCCAGGTCGCACCAGATCGTGGTCGACGGCCTCGCCATGCTCGAGAACCTCACCCACCGCGGCGCGGTGGGCGCCGATCCGCTCGTGGGCGACGGCGCCGGCGTGCTGGTGCAGATCCCCGACCGCTTCTTCCGCGAGGAGATGGCGGCTCAGGGCATCGAGCTGCCACCGGCCGGGCAGTATGGCGTCGGCCACTGGTTCATGCCGCAGGACGCCGCCCAGCGCGCCCATATCGACGAGATCATCCGCGAGTGCGCGCAGTCCGAGGGACTGCCGCTCATCGGCTTCCGCGACGTGCCGGTCGACAATTCCTCGCTGTCGAAGGCGCCGGAGATCGCTGCCGCCGAGCCGTTCCACCGCCAGGTCTTCATCGGCCGCACGCCCGACATCGACGACGACGAGGAATACGAGGCGCGGCTCTATCTGCTGCGCAAGGTGATCTCCGGCCGCATCTACGCCGAGAACCAGAACCGCGACATCGGCGCCTATTGCGTGTCGCTGTCGGCGCGCACCATCGTCTACAAGGGCATGTTCCTGGCCTACCAGGTCGGCTCCTACTACAAGGATCTCAAGGACCCGCGCTTCGAGACGGCGCTGATCCTCGTCCACCAGCGCTTCTCCACCAACACCTTCCCCTCCTGGAAGCTCGCCCATCCCTACCGCATGGTCGCCCACAACGGCGAGATCAACACCGTGCGCGGCAACAACAACTGGATGGCGGCCCGCCAGGCGTCGGTCGATTCGGAGCTCTTCGGCAACAACATCTCCAAGCTCTGGCCGATCTCCTACGAGGGGCAGTCGGACACCGCCTGCTTCGACAACGCGCTCGAGTTCCTGTTCCAGGGCGGCTACACGCTGGCCCATGCGATGATGATGCTCATCCCCGAGGCATGGGCCGGCAACCGGCTGATGAGCGAGGAGCGGCGCGCATTCTACGAGTACCATGCCGCTCTGATGGAGCCGTGGGACGGCCCCGCCGCCGTCGCCTTCACCGACGGCCGCCAGATCGGCGCCACGCTCGACCGCAACGGCCTGCGGCCGGCCCGCTACATCGTCACCGACGACGACCGCGTCATCATGGCCTCGGAGGCCGGCGTGCTTCCGGTGCCGGAGGAGCGGATCGTCCAGAAGTGGCGCCTGCAGCCGGGCAAGATGCTGCTGATCGACCTCCAGAAGGGCCGCATCGTCTCCGACGACGAGATCAAGGCCGAGGTCGCCTCGAAGCACCCCTACCGCCAGTGGCTGAAGAACACCCAGCTCATCCTGGAAGAGCTGAAGCCCGTGGAGCCGCGCGCGCTCCGCAAGGACGTGTCGCTGCTCGACCGCCAGCAGGCATTCGGGTACACGCAGGAGGACCTGAAGCTCCTGATGTCTCCCATGGCCACAACCGGCCAGGAGGCCGTCGGCTCCATGGGGACCGACACGCCGATCTCGGCGCTCTCCAACAAGTCGAAGCTGCTCTACACCTACTTCAAGCAGAACTTCGCTCAGGTCACCAACCCGCCGATCGACCCGATCCGCGAGGAGCTGGTGATGAGCCTCGTCTCCTTCATCGGGCCGCGGCCGAACATCTTCGATCTCGTGGGCACGTCGCGGCGCAAGCGGCTCGAGGTGCGCCAGCCGATCCTGACCAATGGCGACTTGGAGAAGATCCGCTCGATCGGCCACACCGAGGACCGCTTCGACACCAAGACGATCGACATCACCTATGCCGCCGCCGAGGGCGAGGCGGGGATGCCAGGCGCGGTCGAGCGCCTCTGCGAGCGCGCCGAGGCGGCGGTCGTCGGCGGCTACAACATCATCATCCTGTCGGACCGGCAGCTCGGGCCCGACCGCATCGCGATACCGGCGCTCCTCGCCACGGCTGCCGTCCATCATCACCTGATCCGCAAGGGCCTGCGCACCGCTGCCGGCCTCGTCGTCGAATCGGGTGAGCCGCGCGAGATCCACCACTTCTGCTGCCTGGCAGGCTACGGCGCGGAAGCGATCAACCCCTACCTCGCCTTCGACACGTTGCTCGAAATGCACAGGCGCGGCGACTTTCCGCCGGAGGTCGATGCCGGCGAGGTCGTCTCCCGCTACATCAAGTCGATCGGCAAGGGCATCCTCAAGGTCATGTCCAAGATGGGCATCTCGACCTACCAGTCCTATTGCGGCGCGCAGATCTTCGACGCGGTCGGGCTGAGTTCCGACTTCGTCGACCGCTACTTCACCGGCACCGCGACCACGATCGAGGGCGTCGGGCTGGAAGAGGTCTCGGCCGAGACGGTGATGCGCCACAGCCGCGCCTTCAGCCCCGATCCGGTGCTCCGCAACGCTCTGGAGGTTGGCGGCGAGTACATGTACCGCGTGCGCGGCGAGGCGCATATATGGTCGCCCGACGCGGTCGCCTCGCTCCAGCATGCGGTGCGGACGAAGTCGTGGGAGACCTACAGGCAGTTCGCCGCGCAGATCGATTCCGACGCGGCCGACGCCCGCACCATACGCGGCATGTTCGGCATCCGTCTGGCGGAGGCTTCCGGCCGGCAGCCGGTGCCGCTCGACGAGGTGGAATCGGCGGCCGATATCGTCAAGCGCTTCTCGACGGGCGCCATCTCCTTCGGCGCCATCAGCCGCGAGGCGCACGTGACGCTGGCACGCGCCATGAACGCGATCGGCGGCAAGTCGAATACCGGCGAGGGCGGCGAGGAGCCCGACCGCTTCGTGCCGCTGCCGGACGGTTCGCCCAACCCCGAACGCTCCGCGATCAAGCAGGTGGCGTCCGGCCGCTTCGGCGTGACGACGGAGTATCTCGTCAATTCCGACATGATGCAGATCAAGGTCGCGCAGGGCGCGAAGCCCGGCGAAGGCGGGCAGTTGCCGGGCCACAAGGTCGACGCAACCATCGCCAAGGTGCGCCATTCGACGCCCGGTGTCGGCCTCATCTCGCCGCCGCCGCATCACGACATCTATTCGATCGAGGATCTGGCGCAGCTGATCTTCGACCTGAAGAACGTCAATCCGACGGCCGACGTGTCGGTGAAGCTCGTCTCGGAGGTGGGCGTCGGCACGGTCGCGGCCGGCGTCGCCAAGGCGCGCGCAGACCACATCACCATCGCAGGCTATGACGGCGGCACCGGCGCCTCGCCGCTGACGTCGATCAAGCATGCCGGCAGCCCGTGGGAGATGGGGCTCGCCGAGACGCACCAGACGCTGGTGCTGAACGGTTTGCGCTCGCGCATCGCACTGCAGGTCGACGGCGGCCTGAGGACGGGGCGGGACGTGATCATCGGCGCGCTTCTCGGCGCCGACGAATTCGGCTTCGCAACGGCACCGCTGATCGCGGCTGGCTGCATCATGATGCGCAAGTGCCACCTGAACACCTGCCCCGTCGGCGTCGCCACGCAGGACCCGGTCTTGAGGAAGCGCTTCAAGGGCACGCCCGAGCACGTCATCAACTACTTCTTCTTCGTCGCCGAGGAGGTGCGCGAGCTACTGGCCGCCATGGGCTTCCGAAAGCTCGACGACATCGTCGGCCAGTCCGACCTCCTGATGCAGCAGGAACTGATCGACCACTGGAAGACGAGGGGGCTCGATTTCTCGCGCGTCTTCTTCAAGCCCGAGGCGGCGCGCGACGAAATCCGCTGGACGCGGCGCCAGGAGCACCCCATCGACCACGTGCTCGACCGCAGGCTGATCGAGCTGGCCGCACCCGCGCTCGACGCGCGCCAGCCGGTCGAGATCGAGATGCCGATCCGCAACACCGACCGCGCAGCGGGCGCGATGCTCTCCGGCGAGGTCGCCAGGCGCTTCGGCCACAAGGGCCTGCGCGAGGACACGATAAAGGTGCGCCTGACCGGCACGGCCGGCCAGTCCTTCGGCGCCTTCCTGGCGCGCGGCGTCTCCTTCGAGCTGGTGGGCGACGGCAACGACTATGTCGGCAAGGGCCTTTCCGGCGGCAGGCTGGTCATCCGCCCGCACGACAATTCGCGCATCGCCGCGGAGGAATCGATCATCGTCGGCAACACCGTTCTCTACGGCGCGATCGAGGGCGAATGCTACTTCCGCGGCGTCGCCGGCGAGCGCTTCGCGGTGCGCAACTCGGGCGCCGTGGCCGTCGTCGAGGGCGTCGGCGACCATGGCTGCGAGTACATGACGGGCGGCGTCGTCGTGGTTCTCGGCCAGACCGGGCGCAACTTCGCCGCCGGAATGTCGGGCGGCATCGCCTATGTGCTGGACGAGGCGGGCGACTTCGCCGAGCGCTGCAACATGGCGATGGTCGAGCTCGAGCCGGTGCCGGAGGAGGATGACCTGCTCGAGAAGCTCCACCATCACGGCGGCGACATCGACCACAAGGGCCGGGTCGACGTGCTGGAGGACATGAGCGCGCATGACGAGGAGCGGCTCTACCAGCTGATCGCGAACCATCTGCGCTACACCGGCTCCGAGCGCGCCAGGGCGATCCTCGACGACTGGGTCGCCTACCGGCCGAAGTTCCGCAAGGTGATGCCGGTCGAATACCGCCGGGCGCTGGAGGAGATGGAGCGCATGCGCATGGGGATCGCGGCGGAGTAGCGCACCATTGAACACCGGAACGTTCTGTCATATGTCCCGTCATATGACAGTGAAGGAGGTCGCATGCTGACCGGCGGCAAGACAGAGCAGCGCGTCCGCGTGTTCCGCAACGGGCGCAGCCGGGCGATCCGAATTCCGAAGGAATTCGAATTTGAGGGTGATGAGGTGACGATCCGCAAGGAGGCCGATGGCAGTCTGACGGTTGTGCCGGAGCGGCGCGAGCGCTCGCCGCGCGAGATCGTCGAGTGGCTCCGACGTCAGCCGCCGCTTGGGCCGGAAGACTTCCCGGACCTCGACGACGGCGACATGAAGCCGCTGGACGACATCGAGCTATGAGCGGCTACATGCTGGACAGCAATGTCTTGATCGACATTGCGCGCGAGCCGAGCGGTCCCGTGGGCGCGGCCTTCGAGACGAAGTCGAGGGGCGAGGTGAGCATCAGCGTCGTCGCTGCTGGCGAGATCCGCTTCGGAATGCGCAAGCGGCCTGAAGCGCGGTCCAATCCCAGCATGGCCTATCTGCTCGAAAGCATGCCGGTCGAAGGTCTGGAACCGGAGGTCTACCGCATCTATGGAGACATCCGCAGCGATCTCGAACAGCTTGGAAGAGGTATGTCGGCGAATGACTACTGGATCGTCGCTCATGCAATCGCCCGGGGGGCAATACTGGTGACCGGCGACAGGGCCATCCACGAGGCCGACGTCGTAAGCTTGAGGTGGGAGGATTGGCGCAGCCCATCCTCCGTCAATAGGCAGGAATAGCATGGGCAAGGTAACGGGCTTCCTCGAGATCGACCGGCAGGTGCACAAGTACCAGCCGGCGTCGGATCGCATCCGTCATTTCAAGGAGTTCACGCTCCCGATGTCGGACAGCGAGGTGGCGAAACAGGCCGCGCGCTGCATGGATTGCGGCATCCCGTTCTGCCACGGCCCGACCGGCTGCCCGGTGCACAACCAGATCCCGGACTGGAACGACCTCGTCTACCAGGGCGACTGGGAGGCGGCGATCCGCAACCTCCACTCGACCAACAACTTCCCCGAATGGACCGGCCGCATCTGTCCGGCGCCCTGCGAGGAAGCCTGCACGCTCAATCTCGAGGACATCCCTGTCGCCATCAAGACGATCGAGCAGGCGATCGGCGACAAAGCCTATGAGCTGGGCTTCATCCGCCCCTACCCGCCCGAGACGAAGACGGGCCGCAAGGTTGCGGTGATCGGCTCCGGTCCGGCCGGGATGGCGGCCGCGCAGCAGCTGGCGCGCGCCGGCCACGACGTGCATGTCTACGAGCGCGAGAGCCGGCCGGGCGGGCTCATGCGCTACGGCATCCCCGACTTCAAGATCGAGAAGAAGTATGTCGACCGCCGCGTCGAGCAGATGGAGGGTGAAGGCGTCACCTTCTTCTGCGGCGTCAATGTCGGCGTCGACAAGACGGTCGCCGAGCTGCTCGCCGAATACGAGGCGGTGCTCTATTGCGGCGGCTCCGAGACGCCGCGTCCGGCCGGCATTCCCGGCCGCGAGTTGAAGGGCGTCCACGACGCGATGCCCTATCTCGTCCAGCAGAACCGCCGCGTCGGCGGCGAGAACACCCAGCCCGTCGCCTGGCCGTCGGAGCAGATTTTGGCCGGCGGCAAGCGAGTGGTGGTCGTCGGCGGCGGCGACACCGCATCGGACTGCATCGGAACCGCATTCCGCCAGGGCGCCACGCAGGTCACGCAGCTCGACATCCGACCGCAACCGCCGGAGAAGGAAGACAAGCTGACGGTGTGGCCCTATTGGGCAACGAAGATGCGCACGTCCTCGTCGCAGGCCGAGGGCGCACAGCGGGAGTTCCAGGTCGCCACCCTGGAGTTCGTCGGCGAGGATGGCGTCCTGACCGGGGTCAAGTGCTGCGAGGTCGATGACAGGCGCAAGCCCATCGCCGGCACGGAGTTCATCATCCGCGCCGACCTCGCCTTCATCGCCATCGGCTTCTCCGGCCCGCTGACCGATAGCGTGCTGGGCGAACTGTCGGGCAAGCTCGAGACGACGCTCGACGCGCGGCGCTCCACCAATGTCGTCGCCAACGACCGTGACTACCGAACCAGCGTCGACAGGCTCTATGCCGCCGGCGACGTTCGCCGGGGGCAGTCGCTGGTCGTCTGGGCGATCCGCGAGGGGCGTCAGGCGGCGCGCGCGATTGACGAGGCGCTGATGGGAAGCTCGCTCCTGCCGCGATGAGCTAGCGCCGGCGGACCGAGAAGTTGTCGGCCCGTCCCGGCCGCGCCTCGGGCGCCAGCGCGTCGGCAGGCGCTTCCGCCGCCGCCACGCGCTCGCGGGCGCCGAGCAATTCGCGCGAGCCGAAGAGCGTCGCATCATCCAGCCCGATCGGGGCGGTGCGCTCGATCCGCGGCGCCGCCGCCGCGTCGAGCGCCTCGATCAGGCCTCTGTCGACCGCGCCCTCGAGCGGGGCGCCATCCTCCACTCGCACCTCTCCGGGCTGCAGCGAGGCCGTCGCCGGCTGGCCCTCGCCGATGATCCGGTTGAGCGGCTTCTCGACATAGAAGGCGAGCTTGCGCTTGCCCGCACGCGTCAGGTTGATGCCGTCCGAGGCGCGCAGCTGCGCCGGCTGGCCGTTCATGTCCGGCCCACTGGCGGCGAAGGCGCCCTCCTCGTCGACGAAACCGTCCCAGACATCGACGAACTCGCCCCCGGCATTCTCGACCGCGCGGCGATAGATGTCGTTGAAGGCGAGCATGTCGGACGACATCGCCCGGAAGCGGAACGGGACGGTGCCGACCCAGACGAGCTGGGCGCCGCGGTCGCGCACCTCCTGCGCAAGCCGCGCCGCGCGTCGCTCGTACTCGGCCATGAAGGCTTCGCTGCGCGGCTCCTCGCGCTGGCCGGCGACCGTCATCTGCTGCCGGTCGTTGGCGCCGACCATCACCACGACCACCGTCGGGCGGACCTCGTCGACCAGACCGCCGATGGTTCCCGGCCAGTCGTAATAGTCCTGGCGGACGAGCCCCGACGAACCGTTGGCCCTGGTGACGACGACGACATTGGGCTTCTCGGCGAAAGCCGTCTCCAGCCCCTCGCCGAGGCCGCCGGCGACGAAATCGCCCACCACCAGAACCTTGCGCGCATCGTCGGTCTTCTCGACCGCGGCCGGCTGCGGGGCGGCCGGTGCCGAGCTGCGCTGCTGGGTCGAGCGGCGCTGGGTGGAGCGTCGCGGCTGGACGGCGGCCGGCGGCTGGCTCTGCTGCACACGCTGCTGGTCGTTGTTGCCAAACAGGAAGCGCAGCAGCCCGCCGGAGGATTCCTGCGCGGCGGCGGGGGCGACCCCGACCGTGGGCTGAGGCGACAGGACGAGGGCGACGGCCAGAACGGCCGCACCCCCGATACCCCTCAATGCCTTGCCAAGCATCCGCTTCTCCTGTTCAGCGTCTCCGCAGCGTCGACAGGACCTCCTGGCTAGGGTGCCCGTCCTGCGCGAGGCCCTGCCCCGCCTGGAAGGCCATGATCGCCGCCCGGGATGCCGGGCCGATGCGGCCGTCCACCTCGCCGTCATAATAGCCCAGGACCGACAGCCGCTGCTGCAATTCCTGCGTCTCCGCGAAACTAAGGCGGCCGAAGGGTCGGTTCCAGTCCCTCGTCAGTTGCCCGTGTCCGGCGATCTGGTCGGCGAGCAACCCGACGGCCAGCGCATAGCGGTCGGAATTGTTGTAGCGCTTGAGCATGTTGAAATTGTGCAGGACGAGGAAGGCGGGTCCGTCGCGGCCTTCGAGCACCTTGAGCTCGGCGCGGTCGCCGGGCCGCGGGTAGGCCTGCCCGTTGGCGCGGACGACGCCGATCGACTGCCACTCGCCGAGCGTCATCGTGCCGCCGGGGAAGCGCCGCCCGGCCGGAAGCACGACCTCGTAGCCCCAGGCCTGCCCGGAGCGCCACCCATTGTCGCGCAGCAGGTTGGCGGCGGTGGCTAGCGCGTCAGGGATCGAGTTCCAGATGTCGCGGCGCCCGTTGCCGTCGAAATCCACCGCCCAGGCCTGGTAGCTGGTCGGGATGAACTGGGTATGGCCCATCGCGCCGGCCCAGGATCCGGTCAGCTGGCTGACGTCGACATCCCCGTTCTGGAGGATGCGGAGCGCCGCGATAAGCTGCTGGTTGGCGAAGCGCGCCCGGCGCTGGTCGCCAAAAGCGAGCGTCGAGAGCGAGCGTACGACGCTGCGCATGGCACGCGGATTGTTCAGCGCCTCACCGTAACGCGACTCGATCGACCAGATGGCCAGGATGATGTGGCGGTCGACGCCGAAACGCTGCTCGACGCGCGACAGCAGGTCGGCGTGGCGGGACGCCATGCGGCGCCCGTTGGTGATCGTCTCCTCGTTCACCTGGTTGTCGAAGTACTGCCAGACCGGCGCGTTGAACTCGGGCTGGTTGCGCGCCAGCTGCAGCACCTCCGGATCGGGAGCCGTCACGCCGGCGAATGCCCGGTCGAGGGTAGCGGCGCTGATGCCGTTCTGGGCGGCCGTCGCGCGGAACTGCTGCACCCAGCGCTGGAAGCCGGCATCCGCCAGCGCCGGCTGGACGGTGATCGACAGGATCGTCACCACGGCGACGGCCACCGCCACCGGAAGCGCCGCAAGGCGGCCGATCGTGCTCTTCGACATCCTCACCTCCAAGAGTCGCGTCAAAGCTCTTTTCTGGCCGATGGGGGTTAGGAAATGGTTTACCATGAGATCATCCGCCCGCACAGGATGCGCCCTTCCGGCGCTTTCGCTTAAGCCTATCCGCACAATGTCGGCATCAGCATGACCAGATGGTGCTCCAGGACGCGGGAGCGCACGCGCCGACTTGCCGTTGTGGTCCGGCCGCGCCAGTTTCTGCACCCGTAGGCGCCTTCGGAGAGGAACCCGATGAAGAAAGTGAGAAAGGCCGTGCTTCCCGTGGCGGGGCTCGGCACCCGTTTCCTGCCGGCCACGAAGGCGATCCCGAAGGAGATGGTGACCATCGTCGACCGTCCGGCGATCCAGTACGTGGTCGACGAGGCGCTGGCTGCCGGGATCGAGCATCTCGTTTTCGTCACCGGGCGCAACAAGATGGCGATCGAGGATCACTTCGACCTCCAGTACGAGCTCAACGACACGCTGCGCCGTCGCAACAAGACGGAGGTGCTGGCCACGCTGGAACGGTTCCAGCCGGCGGCCGGCTCGGTCAGCTTCACCCGCCAGCAGGAGCCGCTCGGGCTCGGCCACGCGGTCTGGTGCGCGCGCGACATCGTGGGCGACGAGCCCTTCGCCGTCCTGCTGCCCGACATGATCATGCGCGGCGACAAGGGCTGCCTGGCGGGCATGGTCGAGCTCTATGAGAGCACCGGCGGCAACATCATCGCCGTCGAGGAATGCGATCCGGCGCAGACGCACCGCTACGGCATCGTCGCCCCGGGAGCCGAGACCGGCGGCGGCTTCGAGATCACCGGCATGGTCGAGAAGCCCGCGCCGGACGAGGCGCCGTCCAATCTCTTCATCAACGGCCGCTATATCCTCCAGCCCGACATCTTCCGGATCCTCGAGAACCAGGAGCGCGGGGCCGGCAACGAGATCCAGCTGACCGACGGCATCCTGCGGCTGGCCGACGAGCAGAAGATCTACGGCTACCACTTCCGCGGCGAGACCTTCGACTGCGGCACGCCGGCGGGCTTCGTGGAGGCCAACATCGCCTTCGCCCTGGCACGCGAGGACACGGCGGCGGAGGTGCGCGCGGCGATTGAGCGATATGCGAAGGATTAGCGCTGCAGCCGCATGCCCATGAAGACGCTGGTGGCGCGGGCGTCGCGGTCCGGCAGCGAGCTCTTCTGCATCTCGTGGCGGACGCGACCGGTGAGGCCGACATAGCGGTTCATCCACCATGTCAGGCCGAGCTCGCCACGCAGCGTCACGTCGTGCTCCCCGGTGCCCTGGTAGCGGCGGTAGTCGGCGCCGAGGAGAGCCGTCGCGGTCAGGTCCGACCGGATCTCCCGCGATAGCGTCAGCGCGCCGGTGTAGAGCACCGCGCCGGTCGCGCCCGGCGTGGTCGTTCCCTCGACGGCGGTGGTGCCAGTCAGACCGACATTGGTGCCGCGCACAGGCGACCAGTCAAGCCGCGCATCGAGGGCGAGCCCCGAGATCGAGGCGAGCCGCGCGTCGTCCGGGCGCTCCGTCAGCCAGCCGGCCGAGATTTCGCCCTGCAGCTTCTCCGCGAAGTCGAGTTCCAGACCGCCGCGGACCGCGTAGCGGTTGGCCGAGCGGGCGTAGCCGCCGGCATCGAGGCGCTGGTCGTAGAGCCGCCTGCCACCCTCCACCTCCGCGAAGGGGGTCAGCGCCGGCGACAGGGAATAGCCGCCGCGCAAGGCGACCGTCGCCAGCGTCGAGTTGCGGTCGCGCTGCGAGAGCGTCGTGCCGTCCGAGAGGCGCGCCCGGTCGTACATGTCGCGCGCAACCCGCCCGGTGGCGGAGACGCGAACAGGCCCGAACTCGCGGCCGACGGCCGCGGAGCCCGTGAGGACGTGGCGGTTGGGCCGCGACACGACGTCGGCCACCGCACCCGGCGCCGTGGGTGATTCGGGCCGCACCGTGTAGCCGGCACCCAGCGTCGCGAAATAGCCATCGGCCAGATCGAGACGCACCTGCCCGTCGAGCCCCGCCTCCAGTTCCGACAGCCTCTCGCCGGCGATCGAGCGCCGGTAGGTGCCGTAGGCGTTGAGGTAGGAGGAATGGCGGCTCCAGTCGCTCGACGTGTTGAGCCGCAGCGTCGTCTCGGAGAACGTCGATGGCCGGCCGCCGGGGACGAGGCCCGCATTGGAGGTCCAGCCGATCCCCTGCTCGAGCGACGGGAAGAGGTTGAACGTGCCGAGCCGCAGGCCGACCGGCGCGAAGGGACTGGCATCGGCAATACGGTCGCGCGCCTCGATCGCCCGCTCGCGCTCGCTCTCGGGGCGTTCCCGCCGCATGTCTATGGTCTCGTAGTCGGCGAGCGGCGGCACACGGACGGTGCCGGTCACCACATCCGGCTGCTCGGTCTCGGCGGGCGCAGCGGCTTGCGGCGCCTCGGCGCCCTGCTGGCGCGCCGCGCGGCGCTCGCGGGCCGTCGATGGAGACGCCTGATAGTCGAGCCCTTCAGGGAAGGCCGCATCCTGCGCCTCGGGCCCGAACAGGCCCTGCCGGGAGGCCGGCCGCGGCTGGGACGTCGCCGTCGGCTGGGGCGCCGGCGCGGCCTGCGCCTGCTGCGTCTGCGCCGTACCGAGCCAGTCCGGGCGGAGCTGCTGCCAGATCTCCCGTTCGGTGGCGGCGCCGCGCAGCCCCGGCGATTGCTGCGCGATGCCGTGCGAGAGAGCGACCGTCGCAGCGGCCGCCACGCCGGACACCAGCGCAAGCCCGCGCCTGCCCCGTCTGTCACGCGTTCTCTTCTCGTGGATCGGCATGAACGACCGCTCGCGCCCGGCTCTGGAATGGTTGCAGAAACGTAAACGCGGGTGGTTAATGGAGCGTTGACGCCCGGCCGCTTCCTGTGGGGGGCTTGAGTTTCGGGTTGAAGTCGCGGGTGCTTCCGCGCTAAGCGCGGCTATGCTGACGAAGGCGGACAGGAAGCCGTTGGACGCGCAGGCGGCGATCGATTCGGCACTGCGGACGGTACAGACCGAGGCGGCGGGGCTCGCGCAGCTGGCGCAGTCGCTCGACAACGGGCTGTCCGGTCCGTTCGTCGAGGCGGTCTCGACGCTGTCGGGAATCTCGGGCCGCGTCATCGTCACCGGCGTCGGCAAGAGCGGCCATATCGGCTCGAAGATCGCCGCGACGCTCGCCTCGACCGGGACGCCCGCCTTCTTCGTCCATCCCGTCGAAGCCAATCACGGCGACCTCGGCATGATCGCCGAGAACGACGCCGTGCTGGCGCTCTCGTGGTCGGGCGAGAGCGCCGAGCTGAAGGGCATCGTCGCCTACACGCGCCGCTTCTCGATCCCGCTGATCGCCGTGACCTCGGGAGAGGGCTCCGCGCTCGCCCGCCAGGCGGACGTCGTGCTCGCTCTGCCGGCGGTGGTCGAGGCTTGCCCGCACGGCCTCGCGCCGACCACATCGACGGTGCTGCAGCTCGTGATCGGCGATGCGCTGGCGGTTGCGCTGCTCGAGGCGCGCGGCTTCACGCCGGAGCATTTCCGCACCTTCCATCCGGGCGGGAAGCTGGGCGCCAGCCTGACCAAGGTCCGCGAGTTCATGCATGTCGGCGACGAGCTGCCCCTCGTCCCGCAAGGCACCTCGATGTCCGAGGCCGTGATGACGCTCTCCCACAAGCGCTTTGGCTGTGTCTGCGTCGTCGATGGCGGCGGCCGGCTCGTCGGCATCATCACCGACGGCGATCTCGCCCGCCATCTCGACGACAGGCGCAACATCGCGATGCTCTCTGTTGACGACCTGATGACGCGCGACCCGAAGACGATCGAGCCGGACACGCTGGCCGGCGTCGCCACCGGCGTGCTCAACGATCACAATATCAGCGCGCTGATCGTGGTCGAGGACGGACGGCCCGTCGGTCTCGTCCACTTCCACGATCTGCTCAGGATCGGCGCTGCCTGAGGCGGCTCAGGCCGCTTCAACCTTGAGAACCGCATCGACGGCATCGACGACGCGCACCCGTGCGCCGGCCGGCAGGTCCGGCCCTTCCGCGCGCCATGTGGTGTCGCCGATCCGCACCGTGCCACGGCCGTTCTGGATTGGCTCGCTGAGCGTCGCCAGCGTGCCAACGAGCTGGCGCTCGCGGCGATTGAGGAGCGGCTGGTCGCTCTCCACTTCGCCGGCGAAGAACCAGCGGCCGACGAGCACGGCCGCGACGGACAGGATCAGGAAGACGACCACCTGCACCTGCCAGATCCACATCTCGTAGCCCGAGAGCTGGAAGGAGATCGTGCCGGTGAGCAGCGCCGCAATGCCGATCCAGAGGAGATAGAAGCCCGGCACGACGATCTCGAGCGCAAGCAGCACGCAGCCGAGGATGATCCAGTTCCAGGCCCCGAACCCCGACAGATATTCGACGATCATGACGGGCTCCTCCTCGCAGCCGCTATGGCTCAGCCTTCCTCGCCGCGGGTGATCGCCGGCGGTGCCGATTGCGGGCGCCGGCGCTGCGCCGGCGCGCCGTCACCATCGCCGAAGACCTCCTTGGCGATCTGGCCGATGCCGCCCAGCGTTCCGATCAGCGACGAGGCTTCAAGGGGCATCAGCACGACCTTGCTGTTGTTGCCGGAGGCGATCTTGGCCAGCGCCTCGGTGTAGCGCTGGGCGACGAAGTAGTTGAGCGCCTGCATGTCGCCCTGAGAGATCGCCTCGGAGACGACCTGGGTGGCGCGCGCCTCGGCCTCGGCCGCGCGCTCGCGCGCCTCGGCGTCGCGGAAGGCGGCCTCCTTGCGGCCCTCGGCCTCCAGCACCTGCGCCTGCTTGAGACCTTCCGCCTCCAGGATCTGGGCGCGCTTGTTGCGCTCAGCCATCATCTGGCGAGCCATCGATTCGACGAGGTTCGCCGGCGGGTTGATGTCCTTGATCTCGACCCGGGTGACCTTGATGCCCCAGGGGCCCGCCGCCTGGTCGACGATGTGGAGAAGACGGTCGTTGATCGCATCACGGTTCGACAGCAGCTCGTCGAGATCCATCGATCCCATGACCGAGCGGATATTGGTCATGGTGAGGTTGAGCAGCGCGTTTTCCAGCCCCGCGACCTGATAGGCCGCCTGCGGCGCGTTGAGCACCTGGTAGAAGGCGACGCCGTCGACCGCCACGATGGCGTTGTCGCGGGTGATGACCTCCTGCGTCGGCACGTCGAGCACCTGCTCCATCATGTTCATCTTGGCGCCGATGCGGTCGATGAAGGGAACGATGATATTGAGGCCCGGCGTCAGCGTGCGCGTGTAGCGGCCGAAACGCTCGACCGTGTAGTTGAAGCCCTGGTCCACGGTGCGGATGCCGGCGAAGATCGCCAGCAGGACGAGGACGACGAGGACGGGGATGAGGATGTCGAAGCCCGTGAAAGGCATGTGCTTCTCCGTTTCGATCGTTGCGCTGGCACGCGTGCGGTTCCGGGGATCGGCAATGGCGCCCGGCAGGCGGACCTAAGCCCTCTTCTGTTGCGCGAATGTGTCGCCCGCCCCGGCCGGACGGCAGTCGGACGCGCCACCGGCGGCATCCTTCTACTGCGTTTCGGCGAGGGGTGGTAGCGTCAAGCGACAGGACTCAACGTGCCGCCTTCAGATCCAGCCGGAAAGCTCGCGGCGGACCATCGCCTCGATGACGGCCATGCCGAGATCGCTGTCGTTCAGGCACGGGATGTGGCTGAAGTTCTCGCCGCCCGCATGGTGGAATATCTCGCCCGCCTCGCCGGCGATCTCCTCCAGCGTCTCCAGGCAGTCCGACACGAAGCCCGGGTTGAAGACGGCGATCGACTTCACGCCCTCCTGCGCCAGCTTCTCCACCGTCTTGTCGGTATAGGGCTGCAGCCACTCCTCCGGCCCGAAGCGCGACTGGAAGGTGGTGATGAGCTTCTTCTCGTCCCAGCCGAGCCGCTGGCGCAGCAGCCGCGTCGTCTTCTGGCAGTGGCAGTGATAGGGATCGCCGTTGCGGAAGTAGCTCTGCGGGATGCCGTGGTAGGAGGCGATCACGACCTCCGGCTGGTAGGACAGCGACGCGACATGCTGCTCGATCGAGCGCGCCAGCGCCTCGATATAGACCGGCTCGTCATAATAGGCCGGGACGGTGCGGATCGCCGGCTGGTAGCGGCGCTTCATCAGGGCGGCGAAGAAGCTGTCGTTCACCGTCGCCGTCGTCGTCGCCGAATACTGCGGGTAGAGCGGGAACATCACGATCCGGTCGCAGCCCGCGTCCATCAGGCGCGTCACGACGCTCTCGATCGACGGATTGCCGTAGCGCATCGCCCAGTCGACGACGACATGCGCGTGGCCCGAGAGCGAGGCCGCCAGCTTCTCCGCCTGCGAGCGGGTGAAGGTCCGGAGCGGCGACTCGTTGCGTTCCTTGTTCCAGATCGAGGCATAGGCCTCGCCCGATTTCTGCGGTCGCCGCGACAGCACGATGCCATGCAGGATCGGCAGCCAAACCGCCCGTGGCCACTCGATCACGCGCCGGTCGGACAGGAACTCGGCGAGGTAGCGACGCATCGAGCGGTAGTCGGTGCCGTCCGGGGTGCCGAGATTGACGAGAAGGACGCCCGTGCGGCGCGGCTTGACCGGCGGATGGCCGGCCGGCAGCGGCCCGACCGCATAGGCTTCTTCGTTCCTGATTCCCGTCTCGAGTTCCATCTTCGACAACCCCCGGCCTTTGGCGCGGAAACTATGTCTTCGGGCAGGCAAATCAATCTGTCGCGCCGCAGCGCGACAATCTGCGCCAGCCGCCGCGGAGCCCGCTCAGCCTGCGTAATCGCGCTCGTCCGAGATGACCTTGCCATCATTGGGCAGCGAGCCGGGCTCGGCGAGCCGCACCTCGCCGCCGAGGCGCGTGACCTCGCGCAGCGATGCTGCCACGCCCGCGAGATCGGGCGCGCTGCCGCCTGACGGCTCGACGATGAGCGCCATCGCGTCGCGCTCGTCCTCCCGCGTGATGACAAGCCGGGCCCGGCCGATGTCGCTATGGCGCGCGACCACGGCGGCGATCTGCCTGGGGTCGACGAACATTCCCTTGACCTTGGCACGCTGGTCGGCGCGGCCCATCCAGCCGCGGATGCGGGTCGCCGTCCGGCCGCAGGGCGAGGTCCCCGGCACGACGGCGGAGAGGTCTCCGGTGCCGAGCCGCACCAGCGGATAGCGCGGGTCGAGCGAGGTGACGACGAGTTCGCCCACCTCACCTTCGGCGACGGGCGTGCCCGTGCCCGGCCGCACGATCTCGACGATCAGGTGCTCGTTGCAGACCATGCCGGGCAGCGGCTCGCCGTCGGGGCCGGCGGTCTCATAGGCGATGACGCCGAACTCGGCCGTCGCATAGCACTGCATGACGCGCACGCCGCGCGCGCTGTACTCTGCCCGGAGCGACGGGAACAGCGCCCCGCCCGAGACCAGCGCGCGCGAGATTGAGGAGAGGTCGCGGCCGAGTTCGGTTGCGCGGTCGAGCATGATCTTGAGGAAGTCCGGCGTGCCGGCATAGACGGTCGGCCGCAGCATCGCCGCCGCCTCGACCTGCATGTCGGTGTTGCCGGTGCCGGCCGGAAAGACGGTGCAGCCGAGCGCGCGGGCGCCGGCATCGAGCATGAAGCCGCCGGGCGTCATGTGGTAGGCGAAGGCGTTGTGGACCACGTCGCCCGCTCGGACACCGGCGGCGAAGAAGGCGCGCGCCGCCTGTGCCGGGTCTTCCCCCTCCCCCTCCGGTTCGAAGATCGGGCCCGGCGACATGAAGACCCGCGCTCCCATGAGCTGGCCCAGAGCGGCGAAGCCGCCGAAGGGCGGCTCCTCGGCCTGCATCCGCATGAGCTCCGCCTTGTAGAGCACGGGGAGCGCTGCCAGAGCATCGCGCGAGGTGACGGCGGCAGGATCGGTCTCGGCCAGACAGCGCCGCAGCCCGGGTGCCGCTTCCATGGCGCTTGCGAGAAATCCGGGCAGCCTGCCGAATATCTCGGCCTCGCGGGCCGCCGGATCGCGGGTCTCGAGCGCGTCGTAGTGGCTGGTCATGCTCTCCCTCCCCCCGCAGCGTCCGGGACTATCGCAGGAGCCTGATCCAGCGCGCAAGGTTGACGAGCGACATCAATGCGCTCGCCACATAGGTGAAGGCCGCCGCGCGAAGCACGCTGGTCACGGCCAGCAGGTCGGTCTCGCGGAGATACCCGCCCTCCTTCAGGATCGGCAGCGCCTTGCGGTAGCTCGCATCGAGCTCGACCGGGAGGGTGACGAGATTGAAGATCACGCGGACGGAAAGCAGCGCGACGCCGATCCCAACGACGACGAGCATGGCGAGCGGCGTGCGCGCAAGGATGCCGACGACGGGGGACGCCAGGAAGAAGAACCCCGCGATCCGGTCGGTGACCGCGGCAAGTTTGGCGAATTGCTGGCGCAGCCCCAGCATGCGCTCGCGCCCGGCATCCTGCAACGCATGGCCGACCTCGTGCGCGGCGATCGCGACCGCGGCCAGCGAGCGGCCGTCATGATGCGCGGGCAGTAGCCGCACGGCCTTCGCCTCCGGATCGTAGTGGTCGCCGCGGTCGGTGACCTCGACCGTCACATTGGGCAGGTCGAAGCGGTTGAGGAGGTGGCGCGCCAGTTCCGCGCCGGTTCCCGGCAGGTCCGGACGCTCGGCGCCGTGACGCTCGATCACGCCGCGGACGATGAGCTGCGGGAGGACGATGACGGCCAGGAGCAGGATGACGGCAAGTCCGGCCAGCATCCTCCGCTACCCCATGCGCCCGATCAGGCCCGGCGCATCAGCGAGAATTGGGTGCCCGCAGCCGCCGTGCAGTTCAGCTGCGACGAGCTGACGAGCAGGCAGTTGAAGCTGATTGCTGAACCTCGGATAAGCGACGTACCAGTCATCTGGTACATGTTGCCCCCTCGGCTCACGTAGGTCCCGTCAGAAAGCCTGTTGCCAGTGTCATTAGCAACCGTCTCGAAACGTCCGCCGAAGAAGCGCGATGTTGTGACGCCGTCTGAGCCCGCCCACTCGCCCTCAATGCCCTGCTGCATCGGCTGCGGGGTGATCGGCGCGGAGGTCCGTACCGGCGCGGGTCCAACGGCCACGCAGCCGGCAAGCAGCGCCGCCAGTGCCGACAAGGCCGATGCCCTGAACAGGCGCGATTTGGTCATGTGATCGTCTCCTCGTTGGCGCTCGCGATTCCTACGCGCCTTTCGGCGGCGAAAGCAAGGCGACGGGCCGCTTTGCCCACCGCCGCTCAGCGGACCAGGATGTTCCTGAACTGCCAGGGATCGCCCTCGTCGATGTCTTCCGGGAAGAGGCCCGGCCGGCCGTCGAGCGGCGTCCAGGCGGTGTAGTAGCCCTTGACGGGGCCGAGATAGGGCGCCTGCACCTCGAGGCAGCGGCGGAAGTCCATCTCGTCGGCTTCCACGATCCCCGCGTCGGGATTCTCGAGTGCCCAGACCATGCCGGCGAGCACCGCCGACGACACCTGCAGGCCGGTCGCGTTCTGGTACGGCGCGAGCGTCCGCGTCTCGTCGAGCGTCAGCTGGGACCCGTACCAATAGGCGTTCCTCTCGTGCCCGTAGACGAGCACGCCAAGCTCGTCCGCCCCGTCGACCAGCTCGTCCTCGTCGAGCACGTGATAGGCCGCCTGCGCGACGCCGGCGCCGAACATCTCGTGCAGCGACAGGACGGCGTCGTTGCACGGATGGTAGGCATAGTGGCAGGTCGGCCGGAACACGACCTCTCCCTTCTCGTCGCGTAGCGTGTAGTAGTCGGCGATCGAGATGGATTCGTTGTGCGTCACCAGGAATCCGTATTGAGGTCCGGGCGTCGGGCACCACGAGCGCACGCGCGTGTTGGCCCCAGGCTGCTCGAGATAGATCGCCGCCCTGCAGCCCTCCGCGTGCTCCCTGGCGTTCTCCGGCATCCATCTCTCGTGCGTGCCCCAGCCGAGTTCGGCCGGCTGCAGGCCCTCGGCGACGAAGCCCTCGACCGACCAGGTGTTCCAGAAGACGTCCATCGGCTTTGGCTTGGCCGAGCGCTGCGTGTCGCGCTCGGCAATGTGCACGCCCTTGACGCCGAGTTCGCACATCATCCGCGCCCAGCCGTGCCGGTCCTCCGCCGGCGGCTCCGAGACGTTGCGGCCCGTGTCGGCGGCGAGGTTGAGCAGCGCCTGCTTCAGGAGCCACGAGACCATGCCGGGATTGGCGCCGCAGGTCGAGACGGCCGTCGTTCCGCCCGGATTGGCTGCCTTCTCGCGTCGGACAGCCTCGCGCAGCGCGTAGTTGGTGCGCGCCTCGTTTCCGGCGTTGGGGTCGAGATAGAAGCCGGCCCAGGGCTCGACCACCGTGTCGATATAGAGCACGCCGAGCTCTCGGCAGAGCCGGATCAGCTCGAGCGACGACGTGTCGACGGAAAGGTTGACGCAGAAGCCCTGGCCCTCACCCTCGGTCAGGAGCGGCGTGAGGAGGTGGCGGTAGCGGTCCTTCGTCACAGCCTGATGGATGAACCGGATGCCGCGCTGGTCGAGCAGGTCGCGATGACTGTCGTCCGGATCGATCACGACCATGCGCGACCGGTCGAACTTGAAATGGCGCTCGATCAGCGGCAGCGTGCCGCGGCCGATCGACCCGAAGCCGATCATGACGATAGGGCCGGTGATTTCACCATGGACGGGCCACTTCTGATCGGCCATCGCGGGTCAACTCCTTGCTGGTCGGGAATATGCGCGTCGACATAGCGCTTTGCGCCGCAAACGCAAATCCCGCCGTCAGGCCGCAGCGATCCGCCGCAGCGCCTCGACGATCGCGTCCCGCGGCCCGGCAAGGCCCTTGTAGGCGAGCTGGTCGGCGCTCAGCGCGGCGAGCTGGTCAGCGAAGGAGGCCGCGATCTTCGCCCGCTCCGGATGCGCGGCGAGCTTTGCCAGCGGGTCCATGTGGATGCGGATCGTGAACAGGATGTCGCCCGAGACGGGCAGCCTGCGCAGGGTCTGGCGCTCGACGCGCATGAAGGCCGCCGCCGGATCGGTGCGCAGAAAGCGGTCGCGCTCCTGCGCGGCGCCGGGGATGCGCACTTTCTCCGAGCGCGGGCGGTGGAGCTCCGCATCCTCCTGCAGCGACCAGTTGGTCCGCTCCACCGGCCGCTCGACGGCGAGGTTGTCGAAGATGCGCGCGATCAGCCCCGCGACGCGCGTCCCCGCGCCGAAGCCCGGCACCGGCGCATGGATGTCGTCGAGCGGCCGGCCGAACTTCTCCGTCAGCGTCCAGGAGGAAGGGAAGCAAAGGACCGCCGCGGCAAGCCGCCAGCCGGCCTCGCTTCGCCGCATGAGGACGAGATCTTCCTGCACGAGGCGCGCGGCGGCGACGAGCGGCGGTCCGGCGCCCGCGAGATCGACGCTGCGCCCGGCCGGAAGGATGGCGATCGACCCGCCCTCGCGCCGGTAGATGCTTGGAAAGCGCCTCGGCAAATGCTCCACGAGCAGGTCGAGAACTTCCGATTGCGCCGCCTCGGTGCCCGGCTCGGCGACCACCACGTCGCTATAGCGCGTGGCCAGAAGCTGTTCCTTCAGCGCGAGCTGCTCGACGAGCCTCTCGTCGACCTCGATCCACTCGGCGGGGTCGAGTGGCCTCAGGCCGATGGTGAACGGCGTCGAGGAACCGTCATAGGGTGTATGGGCGAGACGATCCGGGGCCGTCGTCATCCTCGTCCGACGAACGGCATCTTCGTCGCCATCACCGTCATGAACAGCACGTTGGCGTCGAGCGGCAGGCTCGCCATGTGGAGCACCGCCTCCGCAACGCGGGCGACGTCCATCGTCGCCTCTACCGCGATCTCGCCATTGGCCTGCGGCACGCCCTGCGTCATCGGCGCCGCCATCTCGGTCAGCGCGTTGCCGATGTCGATCTGGCCGCAGGCAATGTCGTAGGGGCGCCCGTCGAGCGCCAGGGTCTTGGTGAGGCCGGTGATCGCGTGCTTGGTCGTTGTATAGGGCACAGAGCCCGGCCGCGGCGCGTAGGCCGAGATCGATCCGTTGTTGATGATGCGGCCGCCCATCGGCTCCTGGCGGCGCATCATGCCGAAGGCGGCGCGCGCGCAGAGGAACGAGCCGGTGAGGTTGACGTCGACCACGTCGTGCCAGACCTCGACCGGGATCTCGTCGATCGGCGCCGAGCGGTAGCCCATGCCGGCATTGTTGAAGAGGAGGTCGAGCCGGCCGAACTCGCTCTGGACGACGCCGAACAGGCGCTCCACCTGTTCCGGCCGCGAGACGTCGCAGGCGACGGGGAGCGCGCGCGCGCCGCCGTTACCGGCCTGCTGGGCCGTCTCCTCCAGCCTGTCGAGGCGCCGCCCCGTCAGGACCGTGTCCCAGCCGGCGCCGATCAGCGCCAGCGCCACGGCTCTGCCGATGCCCGAACCGGCGCCCGTTACGATCGCGTGCTTCATCGGCTGCATCCTCCTGCCCGTTCCCGCTGCAATCGCAGAGGCTTGCGCCACAGGCAAGCCCGGCTGGGCCGGAGCAACACAAAAATGGGCGGCCAGTGCGGCCGCCCGATCAGAACCGGTCTTGGGAGGAGGAGAAGCCGATTCGACTTCGTTCAGAATGCGCCGAATATGTTAACGGAAGGTTAACGATTTTTCCGGGCTCCTACTTCCCGCGCGCCGATGTGGCGAGGAGCGCCACGCAGTTCGGCCAGCTCCACCTGCCGCATCCGCTCGGCATAGCGCGCCCGCGCCGCCTCGTCCCGCTCGTCACGGCAGTGGACGCACGCAATACCTTCGACATGGAACGGCGACGCGCGGTCTCCGGCCGTCAGCGGCCGCCGGCAGGCGCGGCAGAGGCTGGCATCGCCCTCGGCGAGGCCGTGGGTCACCGACACGCGCTCATCGAAGACGAAGCACTCGCCGCGCCAGCGGCTCTGCTCGGGCTCGACCTCGGCAAGATAGCGGAGGATTCCGCCATCGAGGTGGTAGACCTCGTCGAAACCCTTGCGGCGCATCAGTGCCGTCGCCTTCTCGCAGCGTATGCCGCCGGTGCAGAACATCGCGATGCGGCGTCCCTCGAGCCGGTCCCGGTTGGCGTCGACCCAGGCCGGGAAGTCGCGGAACGTCTCCGTGCCCGGATCGACCGCGCCCTCGAAACTGCCGAGCCCGACCTCGTAGCCGTTGCGCGTGTCGACGACGACCGTGGCGGGGTCGGCGAGCAGCGCGTTCCATTCGGCCGGGCCGACGCGGGTGCCCGCCTCCGCCGCCGCGTCGATCCCCGGCACGCCGAGCGTCACGATCTCCTTCTTGACCCGCACCTTGGTGCGCAGGAACGGCATCTCCGCCGCTTCCGAATACTTGATCTCCCAGCCCGCGCCGCCGAGGCGGCGCCGCGCCAGCGCGACTACCGCGTCGACGGCCTCGGCGCTGCCGGCGATCGTGCCGTTGATGCCTTCCGGCGCGAGGATCAGCGTCCCGCGCACGCCGACGGCCTCGGCCAGCGCGAGCAGCTCGTCGCGCATCCCCGCCGGATCGGTTACCGGCACGAAGCAGTAGAGGGCGGCGACTCGGAAGGGCTCTGTACGTGACGGTCCGGGCATGGACAGTTCCCTATGCAGCTTAGCCCGGCCGGACAAGGGCGTTGACGGCCGCGCAGGCCGGGCGCGTGGACACCCGCGGGGGCATCTGGTAAGCGGGCCGCACACCGTCAGCCAGAGAGAAGCCGCCGATGCGAAGCAACGAGATCATGCTCGAGATCATGCGGCGGCAGCCGGTTCTGCCGGTGCTGACGATCGACCGTCTGTCCGACGCTGTCCCGATGGCGCAGGCGCTGGCACGCGGCGGTCTGAAGGCGATCGAGGTGACGCTGCGCACCCCCGTCGCCCTCGACGCGATCCGGCTCATCGCAGACGAGGCACCCGAGATCATCGTGGGTGCGGGCACCGTCCTCAACGCGTCGCAATTCGCCAAGGCTGAGGCTGCCGGCGCCCGCTTCATCGTCAGCCCCGGCACCACGCAGGAGCTGATCGACGCCGCGACCATGGGCAACGTGCCGCTGGTGCCGGGCGTGAACACGGCGAGCGAGGCCATGGCTATGCTCGAGGAAGGGCTCACGCTGATGAAGTTCTTCCCCGCCGAGGCCGCGGGAGGAGAGCCCTATCTGAAGGCGCTCGCCGCGCCCCTCCCCGAGGCGCGCTTCTGCCCGACCGGCGGCATCCGGCCGGAGAATGCCGGGCGCTATCTCGCGCTGCCGAACGTCGTCTGCGTGGGCGGGACATGGCTCACCCCGGCCGATCTGATCGACCGGGGTGACTGGGAAGGCGTGGAGCGGCTTGCCGCCGAGGCCGCCGCGCTGCGGGGCTGACTGCGGCGGCGATCAGGCCGCCGCCCGCTCAGTTCGTCGCGAAGCGCGCCACCGAGAGGAACTGCACGGCCTGGCCGCTGAAGCGGTTCATCTCACCCGGCGAAGCCTCCTGGAAGCCTGCCGTGTAGACGGTGCGCGGCGCGCTCATGACATGGGCATAGGCGTAGGAAGGCGCACGCGTGCCATCCGTGATCATCGTCACCGACGCCGCCTCGAAAGCCCAACGGGCATGCTCGCCCTGGACCGGCAGCACCTGCGGATCGCGTGACCGCCGGCGAACGTCCTGCGCGCCGGGGCGCGGTGCCTTCGAGGTCGTACGGACGCCCGAATTGAGCGCTGCGACCGCGTCGGTGCCGAGATCGCGTGAGAGGACGGCCACGCGCGGCGAGGTGCCGGTGGAGGCGGTGCTCAGCCGCTCATCGCGGATCGACGCAACCGCCCGTTCCTTCAACGCGGCGGCATCGGCCGCGACCTCGGGATCGGCCAGCCGCGCCTCGGGCGTCGGCAGGGAGGCGAGGAGGACCATAGCGCCGTCCGGATCGGCAGCGGCAACGGTGACCGGCCGGTCGGCCGGCGTCGGCACGTTCGGCAGACGGTCGGCCCGGGCGCGCGCCGACAGAAGTCCTTCGATCGCACTGGAGCCGCCCGGCGCAGACTGGACCGGTGCGAGTGCCGCGAGCGTTGTCGCGCCCTCGGTGCCCCCGGTCGCCTCGCTCTGCGGCCTGAAAATCGGCAGCGGCACGCCGAGCGCGGCGACCTGCGTCTCTCGAATGGCCGCGGTTTCGTCGGCGGTCGGAAGCGAGTCACGCACCTCGAATGGCACCGGGGCGGCGGCCGCGACCAGCGTCGGGCCGGCGGCGGGCTCTTGCGCAGCCGGAGCAGCGGGGGATTCGACTGCCGGCTGAGCGGCGGCCGTTCCGACCGGAACCGATGGACGCGGCGCGAAGACCGGCACCGGCATGCGTTCGGCGGGCAGAGCGGCCAGGATGGTGGCGGGTGTCGTCTCCGGGCGAGGCTCGGCCTGCCTCGGCGCGGCAGCAGGCGGAGTCGCAGCCGGTCTCGCGGCTGAAGCGGCCGGCGTCGCAGCAGCAGTCTGCACCGGCTGCGATGGGCGCGCCTGCGAAGTCGTCGGCGTTCCTGCACCCATCTCAGCCTGTGCCGGGCCCAAGCCCGCACCGCCGCCGAACAGCGCCGCGAGCAGGCCGCCACCACCCGATGACGCAGAAGCCGACCCGCTGGCGACCTGAATCGAGCCCTGGCCACGCTGGCGCGACTGGTAAGCGGCCATCGCCTGGTCGTAGCCGGGCAGCGGACGACCGTCGCTCGGAACGTGGATCGTGCCGCCGTTCGGGAACACCGCCATCAGCTGCTGGCGGTTCATGCGCGGCCAGTGGCGCACGCTGCCCGTATCGAGATGGACGAAGGGCGAGCCCGAGCCCGGATAGTAGCCGACGCCGCCGCCATGGTTCTGCAGGCCGAGATTGCGAAGCCGCTGCAGCGGGACGTCGGGCAGGAAGAAGTCGATCGCCTTGCCACGCGTGTGCTGGCTGTTCTCGGCGACGCCGGAACTGCGGCTGCGCAGCATCTGGTTGGTTGCCGGCGAACGGTAGGCGGAGATGACGTGGATATAGGCGCGGGAGCCCGACTGCCGGTAGACCTCCCAGAGAAGGTCGAGAAGGCGCGGGTCCATATTGGTCGGCTCGTTGCGGCGCCAGTCGCGCAGCAGGTGATTGATCTGCCGCAGCCCCTCCTGGACGTAGGTGCCGTTGCGCTTGTAGACGACCTCTCCGCGCTCACCTGTATGAGTGAAATGTATCTTCAGCGACCGGGTTTCGGCCTGTGCACCCGTCGTCGCCGAAAAGATCAGCGCAACGGACATAAGCATTCCGGCAACCCAGAGGTTGCGGACCCTCTCCACTGCTCCCATCCTCACTCTCGCAGTTTGGACCGTTGCGAGTAGCACCCGCGCAAGCCGATTTTGTTATTGTCCCCGGATGCGACGTCGGGGCGCCCGTCTGCACCGACTATCGATCCTAATGGTTAATCGCCGATTATTGAAGGTCAAATGAGTCGAGATGGTGGCGACAGCATGGCGCCGGGAAGTGCCGGCCGCCATGGTAAACGAAGGTCTAAGGCTTATCCGCGCTGGCTTTCGCGGCGCGCCGGATCGATGCCGAATTCGCGGAGCTTGCGGTAGAGGGTCGAGCGACCGATGCCCAGCCGGCGGGCGACCTCGCTCATCTGGCCGTCGTAGTGATCGATGGCGAAACGGATCATCTCGCTCTCTAGATCGACGAGCGGCCGGACCTCGCCGCTGCCATCCAATGCCTTCAGCATTCCCTGCGCATCTGCCCGAGGCGAGGCGGCACCGCCGAGAATGGCCGGCGACGCATCATCGACCGGTTCGGCCGGCGCGGCATCGGCGCTGTTCGCCTGCGCCGGAAGATCCGTCAGCGCGGCGACCGGCTTGACACCGTCCAGCTGCGCCGCGATCTGCGGGAACTGCGCAAGCGTCAGCACCTCGCCTTCCGCGAGCACGACGGCGCGCAGGATAGCGTTCTCGAGCTGGCGGATGTTTCCTGGCCAGTCGTACGACTGGAGGAGGTCGAGCGCCCGCACGGAAATTCCCCGCACATGCGTCGCTCCCGCCTCGCCGCCGTGCCGCTCGATGAAATGGCCGACGAGCAGCGGGATGTCCTCGCGCCGCTCGCGCAGCGGCGGCACCACGAGCGGGAACACGTTGAGCCGGTAGAACAGGTCCTCGCGGAACCGCCCTTCGCGGACCAGCCCGTCGAGATCGCGGTTGGTGGCCGAGATCAGCCGCACGTCCACCTTCACCGTCGCACGCCCGCCGACGGGATCGACCTCGCCCTGCTGGACGGCGCGCAGCAGCTTGACCTGGGCGCTGGGCGGAAGCTCCCCCACCTCGTCGAGAAAGAGCGTCCCGCCATCCGCCTCGACGAACTTGCCCGTATGCCGCTCGGTCGCGCCGGTGAACGAGCCTTTCTCGTGTCCGAACAGAATGCTCTCGACCAGATTCTCCGGAATCGCGCCGCAATTGACCACGACAAAGGGCTTGCCGCGCCGCGGCGAGGCCGAGCGGATCGCCCGCGCCACCAGTTCCTTGCCGACGCCCGATTCGCCCTCGATCAGAACGGGTATGTCGGATGAAGCCGCCTTGCGGGCGAGCGAGACGACGCGGTCCATCGCGCCGCTGCCGGCGACGATGGAGGAGAACGATCCCTTGCCCCCCGTCGCATGCTCCTTCCGCCGCGCCGCGCTTTCGAAGCTGCCGACCTTGAAGGCGCTCTCCAATGCACTCCGCAGCCGCTCGGGCGAGACCGGCTTGACGACGAAGTCGAACGCGCCCGCCCGCATCGCCGCCACCGCCGTCTCGATGCTGCCCTGCGCGGTCTGCACGAGCACCGGCGCGCCGATGCGTCGCTTGGCCAGCGCGCCGAGCACGTCGAGGCCCGAGAGGCCGGGCATGATCAGGTCGAGCACAATCGCCGATAGCGGCTCGCGCCCCTCGCGGTCGAGATGGGCGAGCGCCGCCTCGCCGCTGTCCACCGTCACGGCACGGCAGCCGAGACGCGTCACGGCGGCTTCCAGGAGGCGCCGCTGGACCGGATCGTCATCGACAATGAGCACGCTTCGTGACATGAGAACCTGGGGTCGGTGGGTACGAGATCGGGCGAAACTGGATCACATTGGCACAGTCCGCTAAACGAGAGTTCAAGGAACCGGGTGAACGAATCCTTGAAGGCCACGCCTTCGCCGTTGTCCTGCGCGACGGAGAGAGTGGTGTTCGGGGTGCCGTGGCCGGGCGAGCCGCCCTACAGGGATAGATGATGCAGGACCGTAACTGGAACACGCCGCTGACCGCCACGGCAGCCGCTGTCGCAGCCGAACCGCAGCAGCTCGGGGGCCTGCCGGAATGGGATCTCGGCGACCTCTATCCCGGCATGGATTCGCCGCAGCTCAGGCAGGATATCCTGCGCGTCTCGGCTGAGGCGAACGCCTTCGAGCAGCAGTGGAAGGGCCGGCTGGCCGACGAGGCCGCCAAGGGCGCCGAAGGAGGTCTGGGCGAGGCCGTGCGCGGCTACGAGGCGCTCGAGGACCTCATCGGCCGGATCGGCTCCTATGCGGGGCTCCTCTATGCCGGCGACACCTCGGACCCGCGCCGCGCTAAGCTCTATGGCGACGTGCAGCAGAAACTGACGGATGCCAGCGCACATCTCCTCTTCTTCACGCTGGAATTGAACCGCGTCGACGATGCCGCCGTCGAGGCCGCGCTCGATGCCGACCCGGCGTTCGGCCACTACCGGCCCTGGGTCCTCGACCTGCGCAAGGACAAGCCCTACCAGCTCGAGGACAAGATCGAGCAGCTCTTCCACGAGAAGCAGATGACCGGTCGCGGCGCCTGGAACAGGCTCTTCGACGAGACGATGACGGCGCTGCGCTTCAGGATCGGCGAAGAGGAGCTGACGCTCGAGCCGACGCTCAACCGGCTGCAGGACCCGAACGAGGACGTGCGCCGCGAGGCAGCCGACGCGCTTGCCGCCACCCTCAAGTCGAACCTGCGTGTCTTCACGCTGATCACCAACACCCTGGCCAAGGACAAGGAGATCTCCGACCGCTGGCGCGGCTTCGAGGACATCGCCGACGCGCGCCACCTCGCCAACCGCGTCGAGCGCGAGGTCGTCGACGCGCTCGCCGCCGCCGTCACCGCAGCCTATCCGCGGCTGTCGCACCGCTACTACAAGATGAAGGCGCGCTGGCTCGGCAAGGACGTCCTCAACCATTGGGACCGCAACGCACCGCTGCCCGAGACGCCGCAGGAGACGATCGGCTGGGAGGATGCGCGCGCGACCGTCCTTGCGGCTTACCAGACCTTCGATCCGCGCATGGCCGAGATCGCGCGCGAGTTCTTCGACCGCAACTGGATCGACGCGCCGGTGCGTCCGGGCAAGTCGCCCGGCGCCTTCTCGCACCCGACCGTGCCGTCCGCGCACCCCTTCGTGCTCCTGAACTACATGGGCAAGCCGCGTGACGTGATGACGCTCGCCCACGAGCTCGGCCACGGCGTGCACCAAGTGCTGGCCGCGCGACAGGGCGCGCTGATGGCGTCGACGCCGCTGACGCTGGCCGAGACCGCCTCCGTCTTCGGCGAGATGCTGACCTTCCGCTCGCTGCTCGACCGCACGCGCGACCGGCGCGAGCGCAAGGCGATGCTCGCCCAGAAGGTCGAGGACATGATCAACACGGTGGTGCGCCAGATCGCCTTCTACTCGTTCGAGCGCAAGCTGCACGCCGCAAGGCGCGACGAGGAACTGACCTCCGACCAGATCGGCAAGTTCTGGCTCGAGGTGCAGGCCGAGAGCCTCGGCCCGGCGATCCGGCTCGGCGAGGGCTACGAGACCTTCTGGGCCTACATCCCCCACTTCATCCACTCGCCCTTCTACGTCTACGCCTACGCGTTCGGCGACTGCCTGGTGAACTCGCTGTTCGCCGTCTACCAGAACGCCGAGGAGGGCTTCCAGGAGAAGTACTTCGAGATGCTGAAGGCGGGCGGCACCAAGCACCATTCGGAGCTGCTGGCGCCGTTCGGGCTCGACGCGTCGGACCCGGCCTTCTGGGACCGTGGGCTGGCGATGATCGGCGGGCTGATCGACGAGCTGGAGGCGATGGAGGGCTGAGCCCTCCTCAGCGCTCCAGGAACGATTTGATGCGCTCGATCGCGCGCTCGATGTTCTCGTCGGAATTGGCGTAGGAGAGCCGCAGGTACCCTTCGCCCAGCACACCGAAATCGGGCCCTCCGATCAGCGCCACGCCCGCCTCGTCGAGCAGCGCGGAGGCGAGTGGCTTGGCCTTTCGCCCGGTCTCCTTGATGTTCGGGAAGGCATAGAATGCACCCTTCGGCACGATGCAGGAGACGCCCGGAAGCTGGTTGAGCCTGTCGACCACCAGCCTGCGGCGGCGGTCGAAGGCCGCCATCATCCGCTCCACCTCGTCCTGCGGCCCGTCGATCGCCGCGATCCCGGCGAACTGGGAGGGGGCGTTGACGCAGGACCAGCAGTTCACCGCCAGCTTGCGCACCTTGTCGTAGAGCCGGCCGCCCTCCTCGGAGTTCGGCCAGATCGACCAGCCCATCCGCCAGCCGGTCATCGCCCATGTTTTCGACCAGCCGTTCAGGACGATCAGCCGCTCGCGGATTTCCGGATAGCCGAGCAGCGAGGTGTGCGTCTCGCCGTCATAGGTCATGACGTCGTAGATCTCGTCCGACAGGATCGCCACCTGCGGGTGGTCGGCCAGGCCCTTCACCAGTTTCTCGATCTCGCCGCGCGGCGTGACCCCGCCGGTCGGGTTGGCTGGCGAGTTGAGGATGAGGAGCCGCGTCTGCGGCGTGATCAGCGAGAGCGTCTCCTCGGCCGAGAAGGCGAAGCCGTTCTCCTCGCGGATCGGCACCGGCACCGGCCGCGCTCCCGTGAACTCGATCATCGAGCGGTAGATCGGGAAGCCGGGGTCCGGATAGAGAATGTCTACTCCGGGCTCCCCGAACATGACGATCGCGGCATACATGGTCGGCTTGCCGCCCGGCATGATCATCACGTTGTCGGGCGAGACCTCGACGCCGGTGGTGACCAGCGTCCGCCGCGCCACCGCCTCGCGGCAGGCCAGCAGGCCGGTCGCCGGCGTGTAGCCGTGATGTCCGTCGCGCAGCGCCTTGATCGCCGCCTCGACGATGTGATCGGGGGTGCGGAAGTCGGGCTGGCCGATGCCGAGATTGATGATGTCCCTGCCCTGCTGGGCGAGCGCTGTGGCCCTCGCCAGCACGGCGAAGGCGTTTTCCTCGCCGATACGGTCGAAGGCGGGCACGGTCTGGAGCATGTTCAGGATTCCGGAGAGAGGGCGGGTTCGATGTCGGTGTGGCGGAAGTCATCGCCTGCGAAGAGCAACGGCAGGTCGCGGTGTTTTGCGGCGGCATAGACGAGGCAATCGCCGAAATTGAGCTGCGCGGGGTGGCCGCTGCCCTTGCCGTATTTTTCTGCGGCCCTGGTCGCCAGTATCCGCTGCTCGGGATCGATTCCGATCACCGAGACGCCGTCTCGCTGCGAGAGCCTGTTGAGCCATGCCATGCGATCAGGGCCCATCCGGCGAAGCAGGCCGAATTCGACGAAGCAGGGAACGGGAAGCATCATGAAAGGCCGCTCGGCAAAGGCGCGGGCGTATGCCTCGTACCCCGGCTCCATCAGGAACACCCGAACCAGCGCTGAAGTGTCGACGATCACCTGGAGGCTCGGTTGCCTCGATCCCGCGGATCGTCGTCGAGGTATTCGTACATGGCGTGGACGTCGCGCTGAATCTCATCCCAAGACGGCTTCGGGTCAGGTGGCGGATATTTTTCATGGAGCTCGCGCATGAATTCAAGCCGCCGCTCCAGTTCTTCTTCCGAGACCCTGTCGATCTGACCCGCAGCCTCGCGCTCCGCCAGCCTGCGCACGACCGCGCTCGGGCCCTCGCCGGTGCGGCGGCCGATCTTGCGGATGAGTTCCTCCGTCGTCTTGTTCCTTATGGTGATGGCCATCTGGCTCAATCTCCGGTGTAGATGGAAGCATATGCTTCCGACGGGCATTTCTCAAGCGGGCGAGACCCTGGCATGACCGACCCGAGCGACTGGAAGCCGCGGCCCAGGCCCGAGAAAACTGTGCTCGAGGGGCGCCTCGTCCGCCTCGAGCCGCTCGATCCCGAGCGTCACGGAGACGGGCTGTTCGAAGCCTCGACGCCGGCCGACGCCGGCGGCCGGTTTGAGTATCTGCCGGAAGACCCGCCGGCCACGCGTGCCGATTTCCAGCCGTGGCTGGAGAAGGCCGCGGCAAGCCCGGACCCGCTCTTCTTCGCCGTCCTGTCCTCCGCGACGGGCAAGGTGCTCGGCCGTCAGACCCTAATGCGGATCGACGCCGCCAACGGCGTCGTGGAGATCGGCAACATCTACTGGGGCCCGGAGATGGCGCGCACCCCTGCCGCGACCGAGGCGCTCCATCTCTTCGCGCGCTACGTCTTCGACGATCTCGGCTATCGCCGCTTCGAATGGAAATGCAACGCGCTGAACGAGCCCTCGCGGCGCGCCGCGCTCCGCTTCGGCTTCTCCTTCGAGGGGCTTTTCCGCCAGCACATGATCGTCAAGGGCCGCAATCGTGATACGGCGTGGTACGCAATGCTCGACAGCGAGTGGCCGAACGTGAAAAGAGCCTTTGAGGCATGGCTCGATCCGTCTAACTTCGGCCCCGACGGACGCCAGCTTCGGCGGCTCGAAGAGATCAGGGAAGAACACGTTGGCATCGAGGCTTGAGGGAAAGAAGGCCGTGGTCACCGCGGCCGGCCAGGGGATCGGTCGCGCCATTGCGGAGGCCTTCCTGGCCGAGGGTGCCGAGGTGCACGCCTCGGACCTGCGCGCAGAACTGCTCGACGATCTGGAGGGCGCGCACCGTGCGGCGCTCGACGTGACGTCGTCCGAGGCTGTGACGGCTTATGCGCATAGCGTGGGCGCGGTCGACATCCTCGCCAACGTGGCGGGATACGTGCATCACGGCAGCATCCTCGAATGCGACGACGCGGCCTGGGACTTCTCCTTCGACGTCAACGTCAAGTCGATGCACCGCACCATCCGTGCCTTCCTGCCCGGCATGCTAGAGCGCGCCGCGGCGTCCGGCCGCTCGGGCTCGATCGTCAACCTCGCCTCGGTCGCGTCCTCGCTCAAGGGCGTGCCGAACCGGCACGCCTACGGCGCCAGCAAGGCCGCCGTCATCGGCCTGACCAAGGCCGTCGCCGTCGATTTCGTCGGCCGCGGCGTGCGCTGCAACGCGATCTGCCCTGGCACCGTCCGCTCTCCCTCCTGGGAGGCGCGGGTCGAGGAACTCGGTCGCAGCGTCGGCGGCAAGGACAAGGCGATGGAGATGTTCGTCGCGCGCCAGCCCATGGGGCGGGTCGGCGAGCCGGACGAGATCGCGGCGCTCGCCGTCTATCTCGCCTCGGACGAGGCGGGTTTCACCACGGGCACGGCGATCGCGATCGACGGGGGCTTCACGCTTTGAGCCGCGACACGCGAAATGCGCTGATCGCATCCGCGGTCATCCTCGGCGGCTTTGCGGCGGCGGCGTTCTTCCTGCCGCGCATCATGCTGGCCGCCGGCGAGGCCTCGCCATGGCTTGCCATGGCGGTGGTCATCGTCTTCCTGCTCGTCTTCTTCGTCGTCTTCTGGCTCCGCAGCCGCTACCAGCACAGGAGGGAGCGCTGATGCGCGTTCTGATCACGGGCGCGGCCGGGATGCTCGGCCGCAAGCTGACCGAGCGACTGGTCGCGGACGGCAAGCTCGCCGGCCGGACGATCTCAGCGATCGACCTGCAGGACGTCGCGCCGATGGAGACGCGCTCCGTCGCATCGAGCCACGTAACGCTTCACGTCGGAGACCTGTCCGAGCCCGGCTACGCGCCGACGCTCCTCGAGAAACGGCCCGACGTGATCTTCCATCTGGCCGGCATCGTCTCCGGCGAGGCGGAGGCCGATTTCGCCCTCGGCTACGCGGTCAATCTCGACGGCGGCCGGCTGCTCTTCCACGCGATCCGCGAGGCCGGCAATGTGCCGCGCGTCGTCTTCGCCTCCTCGATCGCCGTCTTCGGCGGCCCCTTCCCCGAGACGATCCCCGACGACTTCCACACCGTGCCGCTCACCTCCTACGGCACGCAGAAAGCTATGGTCGAGGCGCTGCTCGTCGACTATACCCGCCGCGGCTTCATGGACGGCGTGGGGATCAGGCTGCCGACCGTCAATGTGCGGCCCGGCAAGCCGAACAAGGCGGCATCGGGCTTCTTCTCAAGCATCATCCGCGAGCCGCTTGTGGGGCGCGAGGCGGTGCTGCCGGTGCCGCGCAGCGTCCTCCACACCCATGCCAGCCCTCGCTCGGCCATCGGCTTCCTGATCAGGGCAGCCGAGATCGACGGCGCCGAGATCGGGCCGCGCCGCAACCTGACCATGCCGGGCGTCAGCGTCACCGTCGGCGAGCAGATCGAGGCGCTGGAGCGCATCGCCGGCAAGGCCGCGACGGCGCTGATTCGCGAGGAGCAGGACGAGACGATCTGGGCGATGGTGCAGAACTGGCCGACGCGCTTCGAGGCGAAGCGTGCCCGCGAGCTCGGCTTCGAGGCCGATGCCGATTTCGACGCGATCATCCGCACCCACATCGAGGACGAGCTGGACGGCACCCTGCCCGCCTCGAAATAATCGCATCCAGCGACACCAGAACGCAACCGACGTCAAGGAGATGGACATGAACATCGAGCGCTACGATTCCGGGCCTAATTTCTCGAAGCTGGTCGTCACCGACACCACCGTCTACACAGCCGGGCTGGTGGCCGACGACCTCGCGGGCGACGTCCAGGAGCAGACGCGCCAGGTGCTCGCCCAGATCGACCGCTATCTGGCGAAGGGCGGCACGTCGAAGTCGCGGCTCCTGACGACCAATGTCTGGCTGAAGCACATCGGCGACTTCCAGAAGTTCAACGCGGTCTGGGCAGAGTGGGCGGACAAGGACAACCTGCCCGTCCGCGCGACCGTCGAGGCGCCGATGGCCGACCCGAAGATCCTCGTCGAGATCATGGTGACGGCGGCGCGCTGAGCCGCCGGCCGCGACTCCCTCCCATCAAGGCCGCCGCAGCCTGCCGTTGCGGCGGCCTTCTTGCGTCCTGTCCGACGTTATGCTCATCTGAGCCTAGCGATGCGGCGAGGGAACTCCCGATGTCGATGCGTTTTGTTTCCCCAATGCTCGCCGCAGCCGCCATGGTTGTAGCAGCCTCGACATATCCAGGCGCGGCGCAGCGCGACGCGCCGGTGGTCGCTGCCGCCTCCGATCTCCAGTTCGCGATCGAGGAGATCGCGCAGGAGTTCACGGCCGAGACCAGCATGCGCGTCCGCCTCTCCCTCGGTTCGACCGGCAACTTCGCCCGCCAGATTCGCGAGGGTGCGCCGTTCCAGATCTTCATGGCCGCCGACGAGAAGTTCATCGAGGAACTGCACCGCGACGGCTTCACCCGCGGCGAAGGCGACCTCTACGCCTTAGGGCGGATCGTCATGATGGTCCCGCACGGCTCCTCGCTCGAAGCGGACGGCCAGCTGGACACGCTGGCCGCGGCACTCGACGCGGGCGCGATCAACCGCTTCGCCATCGCCAATCCGGAGCATGCACCCTACGGCATGCGCGCCGAGGAGGCGCTGCGCCACAGGGGTCTCTGGGAGCCGCTGCAGCCGCATCTGGTGCTCGGCGAGAACGTCAGCCAGGCAGCGCAGTTCGCCCTATCGGGCAATGCCGAGGGCGGGATCATCGCCTATTCGCTTGCCCTGGCCCCCGGTGTCGCCGAGCGAGGAACCTTCGAGCTGATCCCCGAGGAATGGCATCATCCCTTGCGTCAGCGCATGGCACTGCTCAACAATGCGGGCCCGGTGGCGGAGGCCTTCTACGACTACATGAACGGACCCGCCGCGCGCGCCGTCATGGAACGCTACGGCTTCGTCCTTCCCGGCGACGAGTAGCGCATGGACTGGACCGCGCTCTGGCTGTCGCTCCAGCTCGCGGGCTGGACGGTCGTCATCTTGCTACCGGTTGCTATTCTCGCGGGGCGGCTGCTCGCCTACCGCCGCTTCCGGTCGAAGGGGCTGGTGGAGGCGCTGGTGATGCTGCCGCTGGTCCTGCCGCCGACGGTGTTCGGCTTCTACCTGCTCGTCGCCTTCGGTGCCAACAGCCCACTCGGCCAGTTCTGGCGCGAAACGTTCGGCGGCCAGCTCGTCTTTTCCTTCGAGAGCCTGGTCGTCGCCTCGGTCATCTTCAACCTGCCCTTCGCCATCCAGCCCTCCCAGCGCGGCTTCGAGGCGATTCCCGTCGAGGTCCGCGAGGCCGCGCAGTGCTGCGGGCTGTCGCCGCTCCGCTCGCTCCTGAAGGTCGAGCTGCCGCTCGCATGGCCGGGCGTGCTGACGGCGATGGTGCTGACCTTCGCCCACACGCTGGGCGAGTTCGGCATCGTTCTGATGGTCGGAGGCTCGATCCCCGGCGAGACCAAGACCATCGCCATCGCCATCTACGACCGCGTGCAGGCATTCGACGACCGCTCGGCCGCGATCATGTCGGCCACCCTCCTCGCCATCTCGCTCGCCACCATCACCGCCACATTCTGGCTGTCGGCGCGCCTCGGCCGGCGGCTGTCCTGATGGCGCTCGAACTATCCGCGCGCGCCGACGGCCCGATCCCGCTCGACATCGCTTTCAGGGTCGAGCCGGGCGAGCTGATGGCCCTGGTCGGCCCCTCCGGCTCCGGCAAGACGACGCTCTTGCGCACCATCGCCGGCCTGTGGACGCCGCGCGAGGCGCGGGTCGTCGTCGGCGGTAGGCCCTGGCTCGACACCGCGCGCGGCGTCGATCTTTCGCCGCATCGACGCCGGGTCGGCTTCGTCTTCCAGTCCTACGCGCTGTTCCCGCACATGACGGCGCTCGCCAACGTCGCCGCGGCCATGGGCCATGTCGCGCCGGCCGAACGGGATGCGAAGGCGCGCCGGCTGCTCGACATGGTCAACCTTTCCGGCCTCGAAGCCCGCCGGCCGGCGGCGCTTTCGGGCGGGCAGCAGCAGCGCGTCGCCGTCGCCCGTGCCCTCGCGCGCGACCCGGAAGTGCTGCTCCTTGACGAGCCCTTCTCCGCCGTCGATCGCACCACCCGCGAACGCCTCCATGACGAGATCGGCCGGTTGCGATCACACCTCTCGATGCCGACGGTGCTCGTGACCCACGACATGGAGGAGGCGCGGCGGCTGGCCGACCGGATGGTGGTGATCGAGCATGGCCGGCTCGTCCGCTCCGGCTCGACGGCCGAGATCATGTTCGATCCGCTGGCCCTGCGGGCGATGGGCCTGCGCGACGTCGGCTCGAGCCTGCCAGCGATTGTCGAGGCGCAGGAGGAAGACGGCCTGACACGTCTCGCGACGCCGGCCGGACCGATCTGGCTGCCGCGGGTCGACGGCGCGATCGGCGGGCGCCTCCGCGTGCATGTCCACGCGCACGAGGTCATCGTCTCGCTCCGCCCGCCCGAGGCGATGTCGGCGCTCAACGTCCTGCCGGCGCTCGTCGCCGGCATCACCGAAGGCGACGGGCCGGGCACGCTCGTCCGGCTCGACCTCTCAGGCCACGAGCTGCTGGCGCGTATCACCACGCGCTCCGCCCGGTCGCTGTCGCTGGCCGTCGGCACGCCCTGCTTCGCCATCCTCAAGACGATGGCCATCGCCCGTGACGAGTTGGGGCGGGCGCGGGACCCCGGCAACGGAGCTTCGGATGCCCAATCTCAGCCTGCGCATTGACCTCGACCCCGGCGGCCGCATCGGGCCCGGCAAGATCGAGCTTCTCGAGCACATCGCTTCTTTCGGCTCGATTTCCGCCGGCGCGCGCCGGATGAGCATGTCCTACCGCCACGCCTGGAGCCTCGTCGAGGAGATGAACCGCATCTTCGGCAAGCCGGTGATCGCGGCACGGCCCGGCGGCAGGCGCGGCGGCGGCGCCGAGCTCACCCCGGTCGGCCTCGCCGTCGTCACCCGCTACCGCGCGATCGAGTGCGCGGCGCAGGCGGCTTGCGAGAGCCACCTCGCCGCCCTCCAGCGCGAGATCGAGAGCGGATGAGAAGATCGATGTTGATGCCGCACCTCGGCGGCTCGCATCCGCACCGCCGGGCAGGCTAGAACGACGGTATGACGTTCCGATTCATCCATTCGAGCGATCTCCACCTCGGCAAGCGCTTCGGGCAGTTCTCGGGCGACCTGCCGGCCAAGCTGCGCGAGGCGCGGCATGGCGCGATCGGCAGGCTGGCCGCCCACGCGCGAGCCAATGGCGCCACGACGGTCCTGCTCGCCGGCGACACGTTCGACACCGAGACCCCGGCGCCGGACGTGCGCCGACAGGCGCTGGCGGAGATGCGGCACCATGATCCGGTCCGCTGGGTCGTTCTGCCCGGCAACCACGATTCGCTGCAGGCGGCCCAGCTCTGGCAGGCGCTCAAGGCAGAAGCGCCGGAGAACGTGACGCTCGCCACCGACCCGCATCCGATTGAACTCGCGCCCGGCGTGGTGCTGCTTCCCGCGCCCTGCACGACGCGGCGGCCGGGGCGCGACCTTTCCGAATGGATGGACGGCGCGGCGACGGCCGACGGCGCGATCCGCATCGGCCTTGCCCATGGCGCCGTGCAGAGCTTCTCCGAGGAAGGCCTCGGCCTCGAAATCATCGCCCCCGACAGGGCGCGCCGCGCCGGGCTTGCCTATCTCGCGCTGGGCGACTGGCATGGTGGCGTCGAGATCGATTCCCGCACGCGCTACAGCGGCAGCCCCGAGCAGGACCGCTTCAAGCACGACCGTCCGGGCGAGGCGCTGCTGGTGGCGCTGGACGGGGCGGCGCCGCTGCCCGAAGTGACGCCGCTCGCGACCGGCAGCTTCGCCTGGCGGACGCTGGCGCTCGACCTCGTCGACGGCGACGACGCCGTGGCGCGGATGGAGGCCCTGCTTCCCGAGCCGCGCCTGAGGCGGCAGACACTTGTCAGCCTCGTCGCCGGCGGACGGACGCGGCTCGAGGGACGGACGGTGCTGGCCGAGGCGGTCGAGAACGTCCGGCCCGACTTCGCCCATCTCGCCTATCGCGAGGAGAACCTCGCGATCGAGTGCGAGGCGGGCGACCTCGACGCGATCGATCGTGCGGGCGCATTGCGCGAGGCGGCCGACGCGCTGCTGGCCGAGGCCGACGATGCGGCCCGATCTGCCGAGGAGCGCGAGGTCGCAAGGGCAGCACTGGCCCGGCTCTACGCCTATGCGCAGGCGGTCGCGCCATGAAGATCACGGCGCTCCGCCTCTTCAACGTAAGGCGCTTCGCGAACCGCGGCGTCGCCATCGAAGGCATCGGCGACGGCGTCAACGTGTTGTGCGCGGCCAACGAGTTCGGCAAGTCGACGAGCTTCGAGGCGCTCCACGCGCTCTTCTTCCAACAGCATACGAGCACGGCGGGCGACGTCAGGAACCTTCGGCCCTACAGCGGCGGCAATCCGGTGGTCGAGGCGGACATCGAGACCGCCACGGCGCGCTACCGCATCACCAAGCAATTCTACGGCGGGCGATCGGCAAGGGTCGTCGAGCTCGCCAGCGGCCGCATGGTGGCGCAGGCGGACGAGGCGGAGAACTTCATTTCGGAGCTCGTGCGCGGCGGCACGACCGGGCCGGCCGGGCTGCTCTGGGTCCGCCAGGGCGTGACCGGCATCGAGAAGCGCAGCAAGGCCGACGAGGACGGCGAGAAGCAGGTGCGCGCCAGCCTGCTGGAATCGGTGCAGGGCGAGGTCGAGGCCGTCACCGGCGGCCGCCGCATGGCCGAGATCATGGCGGCTACCGAGGAGGCCCTCGGCCGGCTGGTCACCGCGACCGGTCGCCCGAAGGCCGGCAGTCCCTATGCCGCGGCGATCGAGGAGCGGGACAGGCTGGAGACGGAGAAGCGCCGTCTCGCCGCCGAGGTCACCCTGCTGCGCGAGGCGCTGGACAAGCGCGCAGCCACGTCGAAACGCCTCACCGAACTCGACCGCGCCGAGGATCGTGCCGAGCGGGCGAAAGCGATCGAGGCTGCCCAGGCCGCTTTCGACGCCGCGAAGACGCAGGCCGAGACGCTGCGCGCGGCGGAAGCCGAGCTGCGGCTCGCCCGCGAGCAGCGCGACCGCGCCGGCCGTGACCTGAAGGAGTTCCAGGCGGCGCTCCGGCGTGCCGCGGAGCTTCGCGACCGGTTCGCCGAGGCCGAGCGCCGGCGCGACGAGGCACTCGGCCGCCGCGACGCCGCTGCGCATGCGGCGAGGCAGGCCAGCGCGGACCACGATGCGGCGGAGGCCGAGGAGCGGGAAGCGCTCGCCCTCCTCGCCCGCCTCGACGCGGCCATGCGGGCCCGCGACGCCGCCGGGCGCCTGGCCGAGCTCGAGAGCATGCTGGAAAGAGCCGAGGCCACGCGCCGTGAGATCGAGGAAGCCAATGCGGCACTCGCGCTGCTGAACGTGCCGGAGCCGGCCGTGAGCGAGCTGGAGAAGCTGGAAGTCGAGATCGCCCGGCTGGAGGCGGTCGCCGAGGCCGCGCGCCCTTCGGTCGCGATCGCCTATGCGCCGCAGGCCGCCGCCGTCACCCTCGACGGTCGGCCGCTCGCCGAGGGAGAACCGCGCAGCTACGAGAGCCATGCGGAACTCGCGATCCCCGGCATCGGCGTCGTCACCTTGCGCTCCGGCCGTTCGCCGGGCGGCGACGCCCGGCTGGCGGAGGCCGGGGAGCGGCGCCGCGCCCTCTTCGCCTCGATCGGCGTGGCGGACCTTGCCGAAGCGCGCCGGCGGCAGGCGGAGGCGCAGCGCAAGGATAGCGAGCTGCGCGAGCTCAAGGGCCGTCTCTCGCTGCTCGCGCCGGACGGGTTGCCCAAGCTCCGTGAAGAGGTGGCCCGGCAGCGCGAGGCGGCCGGAACCGCGACCGAGCCGGAGGCGGACCCGGACGAGGCGCGCACCAGGCACGAGGCGGCCGAGGCGAAGCGGGCGGCGGCGCGCGCGCGCATGCGCGCGAGCGACCCGGCGCAGGCCAGCGCGGTCGAGGCGGTCGTGGCGGCCCAGGCCGCGCTCGCCGGCCTCGCCTCGGAGCGGTCGCAGCTCGACGCCGTCCTCGGGCCGGAGGAGGAGCGGGCCGGGCGCGAGCGACTTCTGGCGGACGCGCTGCGGGAACGGGAAGAAGCTCTGGCGCGGAAGGAGGCCGCCGCAGCGGACCTGCAGCGCAAGGCCGTCGACCTTGCCGCCGCCGAGGCGACGCTCAGGCGCGTCAGGTCGGTCGCCGAAGGAACGGACAAGGAGATCGGCAGGCTGCGTGAGGAGATCGCGGGGCTGGCGGCGGCGATCAGTGCCCGCTCCGACGACGCCGTCGAGGAGAAATGGCGTGAGACGGCGGACAGGCTCGCTGCCGCGCGGACCAGGGCGGCGGCCTACGAGAAGGAGGTCGCGGTCCTGCAGCGGCTCCGCTCGGCGCTCGAGACGGCGCGCAGCCAGGCCCGCGAGACCTATCTCTTGCCGGTGATGACCGAGCTGCGCCCGCTGCTCGGGCTGCTCTTCGACGATGTCGAGATCAGCTTCGACGAGAAGACGCTGCTGCCGCACAAGATCCTGCGCAACGGCCAGGAGGAGGAGGTCGAGCGCCTCAGCGGCGGCATGCGCGAGCAACTGTCGGTGCTGACGCGGCTCGCCTTCGCGCGGCTGCTGGCCAGGGACGGGCGCCCGGCGCCCGTCATCCTCGACGACGCGCTCGTCTATTCCGACGACGATCGCATCGAGAAGATGTTCGACGCGCTGCACCGCCAGGCGCGCGAGCAGCAGATCATCGTTTTCTCCTGCCGCCAGCGCGCCTTCCAGAAGCTCGGAGGCAACGTGCTGCACGTGTCGGATTGGTCCCGAGCCGAATGATCCTCGGGCTCACTGCCCGGCACGCGGGAATCCGATCCGGAAACGCACTCCACCGTCGCCCGCGGATTGCTCCTCCGGACGCACCAGCTCGATCGTGGCTCCGCAGCTCTTGAGGAGCGCGCGGACGATCGCCAGCCCCATGCCCGTTCCGCCCGCCTCGCGGCGCGTGGTGAAGAAGGGCTCGAAAATGCGCTCCGCATTTCCCGGCGAGATCGGGACGCCGTCGTTCGAGACCAGCAACCTGACGCCGCCCGGGTCGTCGGCCAGTTCGACGGTCATCTTCCGCGCCCCGTGGGCGACCGCGTTGTCGGCGAGATGCGACAGGACCAGAAAGGCGTCGTCCGCCGGCAGCGGAAGCAGACCGTCCGCCCCCGCGGTCTCGATGCTCAGCTGCGGGTAGCGCATCTCGAGGCGCGGGAGGAGATCGGTGAGACTCGTGCCGCCGGCCGGCCGGTCCGCTTCCGCACGGGCTAGCTCGCGCATCCTCGCCACCAGCTCCGAAAGGCGCCGCGCGTCCTGCTCGATATTGGACAGGAACCGCGCGCGGTCATCAGCATCCATCTCTTCGCCTGCCTCGCGCATGATCTCTGCCGCGCCTGCGATCGCACTCAGCGGCGACTTCAGCTCGTGGGAGACGTGGGCGGTGTAGGTCGCGATATAGGCTGACCGCTCATCGAGGCGGCGCACCATCTCGTTGAAGCTCTCGGCCAGGCGGGCGAGCTCGCGCGTGCCGTAGCTCATCGCGCCGGTCGCCGGCGCGGGCCCCGGCCTGGCGACCTGCCCGGTCCAGACGAGCAGCTCGCGAACCGGCCGCGACACCAGGCGCCAGAAGAGAAAGCCGACCAGCGCCGTCGCTGCCGCAACGACCGCGCCAGCCGCAACTATATGGACGAGGTTGTTGCCGAGGCTCTCGAAAAGCACGTCCGGGGAGCGGGTCAGCACCACCACGGCCGCCATCCCGGCGAGCGGCAGCACGAGCACGACGGCCAGCACGAAGCCGATCACCATCGCGAGCGAAGGGCGCCACTTTCTGCGGATGCCGGGCGGATCAGGAAGCGGCGTCACGGCGCGCCTCCGGTGCCTTCCCCGGCTCCTGCGTCGACGAGACAGGGACCGAGGCGAAAGCCGATGCCGTGCAGCGTCTCGATGACGCCCGACGATCCAGCCGCCGCGCATTTGGCGCGGATGTTGCGGATATGGCTGTCGATCGTCCGGTCGGAGACGTGGATGCGTCCGCCATAGGCGCGGCCCACCAGGCGCGTCCGGTCGAGGAGATGGCCCGGATGCTCCGCCAGTGCGGAGAGGATCGCGAATTCGGTCGCCGTCAGCGGAATGGGCCGTCCCGCCAGGAAGGCTTCATGGCTTCCCCTCTCGATCCGAAGATCGCCATGCACGAGAACCGTCTCATCTGCGAGATCCTTCTTCGCGCGCCGCATGATGACGCCGATGCGCGCGATGAGCTCGCGCGGGCTGAAGGGCTTGGTGACGTAGTCGTCGCCGCCAATCTCGAGCCCGAGAATGCGGTCGATCTCCTCGTCGCGGGCCGAAAGGAAGAGGACCGGCACCTCAGACCTGCGCCGGATCGCGCGGCACACCTCGAGCCCGTCGAGCTCCGGCATGCCGACGTCGAGGACGATGAGGTCCGGCCCGTGCTCGTCGAAGAGGCGGAGCGCTTCCTTGCCGTCGCGCGCCAGCAAGGGCGCGTGGCCGGCCTTCCGGAGCGCGAATTCCAGCACGTCGCGGATATGCGGATCGTCATCCGCCACGAGGATCGTCAGTGGCATGGTCCGCCCCCGCACGCGCGTTTCGCGGTTGCTGTGTTGCCTGGCGCAGCCGGTAGTCGCGGAAACTCCACGCCCTCCAATCCTGCGAGTTGCCGGCGAGGGTCAAGCGAAACTTTGCTGCGCAGCTGAGCAGGCGCCTCTCGGAGCGCCAGTCCGGCCGGCCGTCCCGATGCCTGACGAACCGCTCGATCGCCGGCAGCGCTGATGGGCCTAGCCCGCAGAGATAGTCGCGGTCGAGCGGGACGCCGGTTCCCATGACCTCGTAGCTGTGGTCCACGTTGTGATTGGCCACGACGGCCCGGACATCGACGAGCGACCACGCGTAGAGGGCCACCCCGAGAGCGATGAGATTCGTCCTGACGAGCCATCCGCCGGTCTTGCCGAAGACGATGCGGCACTCGATGAGGACGAGGCCGATCACCACCAGCACCATCCAGACAAAGGCGGCGATGCGCAGCTCGGTGAGGCCGTAGAGCCCGACATAGAGATCGAGCCTCAGCATAGCCGAAAGCACGAGAACGACGTTCTGCGCGATCCACAGGTGGATCAGCGCCAGGATGAGCCTTGCCTTGCCGTCGCGCCTCCCCCGCGCCGCCGGAGCAGCGACGAGGACGAGCGCGGCGGCGAGAAGCGCCGAGACGACGAGGATGTAGGCCGCCTGCTGCGCGTTGGCAGCCGGCGTGACGCCCTCGGGCAGTTCCGCACCGCCCCAGAGATGCAGGAGATCGAGGCCGGTCTGGAGCGCGAAGACCAGGTTCACGACGATCAGCGATCGCAGGATGATCTGGTCGCCGATAGTCAGGTGACCGGTTGGGGGACGGGGTTTGCCGCGTGTCGTGCCGCGGCCGGCCGAAGGCGGGCACCCGGATGAACGGTGCGGCGAGGAACGCGATGAAGAACCAGAAGGCATAGCGGGCAGGCTGCAGGTCCATGAGCAGCGAGCGGGGATCGAGGAGGCCGATCCAGGACAGGAAGACGGGGTTGGCGGCGGAGAAAAGGACCAGGAACACCGAACCGATCGCCAGCGGCACGAACCAGGCACGGATGGCCAACGACAGGCCCCGCGACCGGGGTGTCGCTCGCCGCCGTCGCTTCACGAACCGGCGCAGGCGCCTAAAAGCATCCATCGTCGCCAGGACGGCGATCCTTTGCAGCGCGACCGGCCAGGACACGCGCAGCCGGCCGGTCATGGCGAGGGTGAAGACCGCGACCCCGGTCAGGCCGAAGAAGGCAGGCAGAAATCCAGCGGCCTCGACGGCTGGGAGCAAGCCGACGGACAGCGCGGCCGCCGCGACCAGCGCCTCAGCGCGCGTTGTCCGCAGCCGGTTGGCGGCCAGCGCCGCAAGCGCCACCAGCCCAAGAAACACGGACAGCGAGATGCCGACCGTCCGCCCGACGAACAGCCAGTCTGCGGCCACGATCACGGCAACCAGCAGGAAGAGCCGGATCGTGCGGAGCGGCAGAAAACCGGAACGAGCGAGGGCGAGCTGTGAGGTCGGCGACGTCTGCATCGAGAGAATCCGCGGCTGGAGGAGGCGCCGATCCGACGTCCAGCCACCAGCAATCCCTCAGGAGACAGTCGGGAAGGCGGCGGAGTCGATCATCGCGCATGACGTCGCGATACCGGCCCACCGAGCGAACATGGTGGCGGGCTCGTGCAGCCGTTCGGGATTCTCGTGCAGGTTCCGTGCAGATCGGACCGCGCGCTCCCGGCGACCGCGCGGTCCGAGCCCCGACCCTATGTCAGCCGTACGGACATCCCGCCGTCCACGATCATCGGGCTTCCGGTCATGAAGCTCGATCGGCTCGAGAGCAGGAAGACGGCGGCCTGAGCGATCTCCTCGGCAGTCGCCATCCGCTTCATCGGGTGGAGGTTGGCGACGAAACCCAACACCTCGGGATTGCCCTCGCCACCGGCCGGCGTGATGGTGCCGCCTGGCAGGAGCGCGTTGACCCGGATGCCCTCGGCCGCGTGATCCGACGCCAGCGACTGCACCAGCCCGATCAGGCCAGCCTTTGATGCCGCATAGGCTCCCATGCCGGGCAGGCCTCCGTTGCTGAAGCCCACGAAGGAGGATGTGAAGACAATCGATCCGCCCCCCTTTCTCCTGATCGCGGGTATCTGGGCTTTCGCTGCCCTGAAGGCGGCGGTCAGGTTAACCGCCATGACGTCGTCCCAGTTGCCGGCGCCCATGTCGGGAATCGGCTGCATCTCTCCCACGACCCCTGCATTGTTGAACGCGCCGTCAAGCCCGCCGAACTGCGTCGTGGCAAGATCGACCAGCTCTTCGGCATAGGTCTCGTCCCTGACGTCGCCGGCGAGAAAGGAGGCTTGGCCGCCGCCTCGGTTGATTCCGCCGGCGAGCGCTTCGAGCTCCGCGGCCCGGCGGGCCCCGAGCACCACGTTGGCGCCCTCGGCCGCGAACAGGGTCGCCGCCGCCGCGCCGATGCCGCTGCTCGCCCCGGTGATGATGATCGTCTTGTCTGCGAGTTCCATGACGTTTCTCCTTCCATTGGCGTCATGGCGCTGCCTTGCGGCGAACGGCAGCGCGCGACCACCCGATTTGGAGCCATCGCGGCTATCCCGGCGGATGCAGGGTCCGCCTGTCGCCGGCTAGTGACATCGCCACTGAAACGATCTGGTATGACCACTGGTCGCCAATATTTGCAGCGACGATGCGGCCTGGCTTGACGTGCCTCTGGAATATTGCACTAGTGGTCTTACCACTTTGGGAGGATACCGTGGACGCTGCGCTCGCCCAGAATGCCGACAGCATTGCCGGCACGGAGAAGGTCCTCGCCTATTTCCGGGAACAGTTCCTTTCGGGCACCCTGGAAGTCGGTGACAGGCTTCTCGGCGAGCGCGAGCTTTGCCTCAAGCTTGGCGTCTCGCGCCCCGTCCTGCGCGAGGCCCTGCGCTCGCTGGCCATGCTCGGCTTCCTCGACATCCGCCACGGCAAAGGCGCCTTTGTCCGCAGGGCCGACGCCAGCGTGCTGTCGGATTTTTTCAACTTCTGCCTCGCCCAGCATCCCGACATGTTGGACGACATCATGCAGGCTCGCGTGGCGATCGAGTGCCAGGCGATCAGGCTGGCCTGCGTCCGCGCCACCGATGGAGACCTGTCGCGGATCGGGGCGCTGCTGACCCGCCTGATGGACACGCTGCACGATCCGGAGCTCGGCGGCTCCGCCGATTTCGCCTTCCATTTGGCAATCGTCGAGGCCAGCCGCAGCCCGGCGCTCGTCACCCTCTACCAGTCGATTTCCGAACTGCTGAAGCGCAGCCATGTGCAGCGGCGCATCGAGACGAGCGGCACAGCCGGCATCGTCGACTATCTCGTCGATGCGCATCGCCAGGTCTTCCTGTCGATCCTGGCCCGCGACCAGGACGCAGCCGACCAGCGGCTGCGCGACCATTTCGCCATCGGCGACGAGCTCCGCCGCAAGAGCTACATCGCCGCATTCTCTGCAGCCGCGGCACAAAACTGACAAAACAAACTAGGGAGAGAGTTCATGATTCAGATGAGGCACATTGGCCGCATGGCCGGGGTGGCGCTCGCTGCCAGCCTGCTCGCCGGCGCGGCTCTGGCTGCCGACCTCCGCTACGCGCATGTCGGCTCCGAAGGCGACATCCAGACTCGCTATGCCGCCGAGGCGGCAGACGAGGTTGCCGCCGCCACCAATGGCGAGGTGACGATCCAGGTCTATCCGGCCAGCCAGCTCGGCGGCGTCGCCGAGATGGTCGACGGGGTCCGGATGGGGTCGATCTCGATGGGTCACCATGACTTCGCCTCGCTCGCCCGCATCGTGCCGGAGGTGGCGGTCTTCAACGCACCCTTCATCTATCGCGACGGTGCCCACGCACTGGCCGCCACCGATCCGAACAGCTCCCCCGCGCTGCAGGAGATCAACGAGCGGCTGGTCGCCGAGGGCGGCGTGCGCATCATCGGGCGAATCTATCGCGGCGCGCGCCAGATCTCGGCCAATTTCGAGGTGAAGTCGCCGGCCGACCTCGCCGGCAAGCCGTTCCGAGCCGTGCCGCTGGACCTCTGGGTGTCGATGGTGAAGGGCTTCGGCGCGATTCCGACGCCGGTCGAGGTGGCGGAACTGCCGACCGCGCTGATGACCGGCCTCGTGGTCGGCCAGGAGAACCCCCTGACCATGATCAATGCCAACAAGCTCTACGAGGTGCAGTCGCATATCGCCATGACGGCCCACATGCAGTCGGTTCTTGCCGTCTTCGTCAACGAGGAGGTGTGGCAGGGCCTGTCGGATGAGCAGCGCCAGGCGATCACCGAGGTCCTCGACCGCAAGGCGCAGGAGTCGCTTCAGTGGGCGACTGAATCCGAGGCTCAGCTGGTCGAGGAGCTGCGCGGCCACGGCATGACCGTCATCACCGAGGCGGAGGGGCTCGACATCGACGCCTTCCGAGAGGGTGTGCTCGCGCAGATCCGCACCGATTTCCCGGACTACTCGGCCTATATCGAGCAGATCGCCGCGGTCGAGTAGACGTTCGCGTCCGGTCGGGTGGCGGCTCGTCGGCCGCCACCCCTCGGCAGGGGGAGGCAAGAGGCGCATGCGCTACGCCAAGAATGGGCTGACGATCTTCTGCGCGATCGTGCTGCTCCTGCTCGTCGCCGTTCCCTTCACCCAGGTCATCATGCGCGACGTCGTCGGCGCCGCGATCATCGGCGCGGAGGAGTTCACCCGCTTCCTTCTTATCGTGCTCGTCTTCGCCGCCTTCCCGCTGGTGGTGTGGGATCACGAGAACATCGTCATGGCCGAGTTCCGCGAGGCGCTGCCCAGCGTGCCGCGCAAGCTGCTCCTCTTCGTCATCGCGCTCTGCGCGTTCGCCGCCACCGCCTTCATCGCCTACGTCACCTGGCAGACGATCTTCCGCAATCTGAACAACGCCACCCCGACGCTGAAGATACCGTTCTGGCTCTTCCTCGGCTCGACCTTCTTCGGCTTCGCAGCGGCGGCGCTTCTCCATCTGCGCGACCTGCGCTCGCCGCCCGCCGAGCCGACACGGGTGCTCTGATGGGGTTGGCCGTCATCCTTGCCTTCCTGCTCCTCTTCATGGCGGGCTTCCCGGTCGTCTACGCGATCCTGATCCCCTCGATCGTCTATGTGCTGATCGAGGGGCTGCCGTTGGGCCTGCTGGCGCAGCGGATCACCTACGCGCTTGATTCCTTTCCGCTGGTTGCGGTTCCGATCTTCATCTTCGTCGGCAACCTGATGAACTCGGCCGGCATCACTGACCGCATCTTCCGCTTCGCCGACGCGGCAGTCGGCCGGGTGCCGGGCGGGCTGGCACAGGTCAATATCTTCTCCAGCCTTATCTTCTCGGGCATGTCGGGCGCCGCGCTCGCCGATGTCGGCGGCCTCGGCCGCATCGAGATCGAGGCGATGAAGAAGCGCGGCTTCGCCGCCCCATTCTCGGCCGCCGTCACGGGCGCCTCCGCCGTCGTCGGCCCGATCTTCCCGCCCAGCATTCCCCTCATCGTCTACGGATCGGTCACCAGCGTCTCGATCGTCCAGCTGCTGCTCGCGGGCATCGTGCCGGCACTGATCTGCGTCGCGCTCCTGATGCTGACCACCGCCTTCCTCGCCTACCGCTACGCCTTGCCGCGGTCGGCGCGCTGGCCGACGCCGCGCGAGCTGGTGGCGAGCCTCCTGCCCGCCCTGCCCGCGCTCCTCGCGCCGGTCCTGATGATCGCCGGCATGCTGCTTGGCCTGTTCACGCCGACGGAGGCTGCGGCCGTGACGGTCGTCTACGTCCTCCTGATCAGTGCCGTGTTCTACCGCGAGCTCACCTTCCCGCATCTCAGCCACGCGCTGGTCATGACCATCAAGAGCACCAGCGCCATCCTGATCATCGTCGCGGTCGCGGCGCTGTTCGGCTGGATCCTCGCCGTCGAGCAGGTGCCGCAGAGCTTCTCGCGCTGGATCCTGCAATTCTCGACCGACCCGATCGTGCTGCTCCTGATCGCCAACCTGATCTTCTTCATTGCCGGCATGTTCCTCGATTCGACGACTGCAACGCTCCTCGTCGTTCCGGTGATCGCACCGCCTTTGGTGATGGCAGGCATCGATCCGGTCCATCTCGGCATCGTCGTCATCTTCAATCTGATGTTCGGGCTCCTGACGCCGCCGATGGGGCTGTCGCTCTTCCTGCTGACCAACATCGCCGGGATCACGCTGCGGCAGTTGCTCAGGGCACTGGTGCCGTTCTACGCGCCCCTCCTCGTCACCCTCGCCATCATCACCTTCGCCGACGGCATCGTGCTATGGCTGCCGTCAATGCTTCGCTGACACCAGGACCAACACGGAGTTCACATGCGCATCGTCATCGGCTCTGACCACGCCGGCTTCCCGATGAAATCCACCATCGTCGAGTTCGTGAAGTCGCTCGGCCACGAGGTCGAGGATGTCGGCTCGCACGATCCGAACCCGGTCGATTTCCCCGACATCGCCCGCCAGGTCACCGGCCGCATCGTTTCGGGCGACGCCGATCGCGGGCTGATGGTGTGCGGCACCGGCGTCGGCGCCTCGATCGCTGCCAACAAGGTCAAAGGCATCCGCGCCGCCGTCTGCCACGACGTCCACTCCGCCCACCAGTCGGTTGAGCACGACGACGTCAATGTGATGTGCATCGGCGCGCAGATCGTCGGGCCCTGGCTCGCGAGGGATCTGGTCGAAGCCTATCTGAAGGCCGAGTTCTCGACCGACGAGGATTTCAGGCGCCGCGTCCGCAAGCTGGCGGAAATGGACGCGAACCGCTGAGAGATTCCTCACCGCCGCTTTCGCCGCCGTCGGTCTGATGAGCTGGCGACCCCCCTTGCGCACGCCGGGCAGATCGTCGAGAAGTCGCGCGGGCAGGCCGAGCGCGAGGGGAGGTCGCGTGCATGGGTAACGCAGGGCAAGACCGTCGAGGGCCTGCTGAATGAGTTCGGCCGCATCCGACGCCGCCCTGATCGCCGTCGACTGGGGGACCTCCTCCTTTCGCGCCTGCCTCCTTTCGCCAAGCGGCGAGGTGCTTGACCAGATAGAGGCGCCGGACGGCATCCTGTCGGTCGGCGAGGAAGGGTTCGAGGCGACGCTGCTGCGCCATATCGGCCCGTGGCGCGCGCCCGCGCGGCCGATCGCGATCTCCGGCATGATCACCAGCCGCAACGGCTGGGTCGAGACGCCCTATGTCGACCTGCCCGCCGGACGCCGGGAACTCGCCGGCGCGCTGACCCTTCATCAACTCGCCGATGGCGGCGAGGTCCACTTCGTCACCGGCGTGATGCAGCGGGACGGCGACCGCTTCGACATCATCCGTGGCGAGGAGTGCCAGGTGGTCGGCGCGCTGCTCGGCGGTGCGGCCGACGGCCTCTTCGTCCTGCCGGGAACGCACAGCAAGTGGGTCGCCGTCGAGGACGGCCGGATCGCGCGGTTCTCGACCTACATGACGGGCGAGTTGTTCGCCGCGCTCCGGGGCCACACGATTCTGGGCCGGCTGATGACGCCCGGCCCCTTCGCGCGCGACGCCTTCCTGGCCGGTGCCGCGGCGGGCCGCGAGACGGGCGGCGCGCTCCTGCGCGAGCTCTTCCAGCTGCGCACGCGCACCCTGTTCGGCAGGCTCGCCGCCGAGGACGGCGCCGACTACCTGTCCGGCCTGCTGATCGGCCACGAGATCGCCGATGCGCTCAGGCATCGGGATGGCGGTGGCGCCGTCACCATCGTCGGCCGCAGCGATCTTGCCGAGCGATACGAGACGGCGCTTCGCGAGGCGGGATGCGAGGTGCGGCGGACCGGGCCGAACCTTGCCGCGCTCGGTGTCTTCGCAATCGCGCAATCTGCGGGACTGATCCCATGAATTTCAGCGAAGCCTTCGAGGCGATGCCGCTCGTCGCCATCCTGCGCGGGCTGGAGCCGGCGCGCGCGGCGGATGTCGGCGACATCCTCGCCGAGGCGGGCTTCAGGCTGATCGAGGTGCCGCTCAATTCGCCGGAACCGCTCAAGTCGATCCGCGTCCTTGCCGACCGGCTCGCCGGCCGCGCCGTGGTCGGCGCAGGCACGGTGTTTCGGGCGGCGGAGGTGGAGGAGGTCGCGGCGAGCGGCGGCAGCCTCGTCGTGGCACCGAATTTCGACGCCCAGGTCGGCGCCGCCGCCGCGCGGCTCTCGCTCGACTGGTGCCCCGGCATCATGACGCCGACCGAGGCCTTCGCCGCCATCCGGTGCGGCGCGTCGGCGCTGAAGGTCTTCCCGGCCGAGCTCGTGCCGCCGGCAGGCGTGGCGGCCATGCGCGCGGTGCTGCCGCGCGAGGTCCGGCTCGTCATGGTCGGCGGCGTCAAGCCCGACGGCATGCGCGCCTATCGGGGTGCCGGGGCCGACGGCTTCGGCCTCGGCTCCGCGCTCTTCAAGCCCGGCATGGCAGATGAGACCATCCGCGCAGCGGCCGACGCGTTCGTGGCGGCTTGGCAGGTGATCGCGCGCAAGTCGGAATGAGCGACGGCCAGGCGAGACGCCGGCGAGGCCGCGTTCGTTCTATAGCCTAGTTTTCCGTATCATGTTCGATGCAGGCCGTGGTAGTGACCTCGAACAGGATACACGTTGAGCGGACCGGGCAGTTGGATCTCAGCAAGAGCAGCATCTCGCGATACATCCAGCTCGCCACGCTCTTCCGGAGAAGGGTCGAGACCGGCGTCTGGCAGCTGGGCCAGCAGATCCCGACGGTCGACATGCTGTCGGCCGAGTTCGGCGTCGCCCGCGCCACCATCCGCCAGGCGCTCTCCATCCTCGAAAGCGACGGCCTGATCGAGCGCCACCGCGCCAAGGGCACCTTCGTCACCTTCCGGCCCCAGGAGGCCCTGTGGTGCCAGGTCGAGACGAACTGGGCGGGGCTCCTCAATGCCCGCGAGGGGGCGACGATCGAGGTGCTGTCGCGCCGCCACAGCGAGAACGTGCTCGGGCTCATCCATTCCGTCGGCCAGAAGGCGCCGTCCTATCTCCATCTGCGCAGGCGCCACTGGCGCAACGGATCGCCGTTCATGGTGGGCGAGGTCTATATCGACCGCCGTCTCGAGAGCCGGATCACCGACGAGGCGCTGCGCACCAAGACGTCCATGCGCCTGATCGCGGATGTGGCGGGCGTCGAGGTCACTGACGCCCGGCAGACGCTGACGATCGGCACGGCTGACGGAGAGGTGGCGCAAATGCTCGATCTTGCGCTGAACGCCCCCGTCGCGATCGTCCACCGTTCGGCCGTGGATGCTGACGGGACGATCGTCTTCGTGGGCGTGGCGACCTACCGCGGCGACGTGGTCCGCCTCGACCTGAAGCTGAAATAGGCTCGACCCGTCAGCGTTTGCTGAACCGCGCGCCTCGCGCCAGATCGTGGAGGCAGCAGAGCACCGCGAGCGTGCATCCGATCGCCATGGCGAACTTCGCCGGGTAGATCGGAAACTGGACGATGCCGGACGTGTACTCGCCGATGCGCCAGGAATGCAGCGCATTGCCCCATCCGCGCCAGGCCAGGAAGCCGAAGAAGCCGATCATGAGCAGGAGCGTCAGCGCCTCGCTGGCGCGCTTGCCCCACCGTGGAAGCTTGTCGTAGGCGATCTCGACGCTGATGTAGGAGCGGTTCATGTGGATCGCCCCGAGACCGAGGAAGACGGCGATGACCATCAAGGTCTGTGTCGCCTCGAACACACCGTGGATCGGACGGCCGAAGGCGAAGGTGAAGATGATGTCGAAGCCGCCGAGCAGCGTGATGGCCAGGATGGCGAGGCCGCCGACGAGCAGGGCGGCGCGGCTGATGGTGAGCAGCAGGCGGTGCATCATGGTCCGGCGCGTTCCTAGAACCGCATGTTGTTCGGAGCCCACAGGATGAGGTCCGGAAACAGGATGAAGACGACGAGCAGCGCGACGTTGAGGGCGACGAACGGCAGGATGCCGCGCACGATATGCTCGAGCCGCAGCGCCCCGTCGGAGGCGCCGACGGTCGCGAAGAGGTTGAGCCCGACGGGTGGCGTGATCGCCCCGATCTCGATGATGATGATGACCAGGATGCCGAAGAAGATCGGATCGATGCCCGCCGCGACGATGATCGGGTAGACGAAGGGGATCGTGACGAGCTGCAGGGACAGGCCCTCCATGAAGCAGCCGAGCATGACATACATCAGGCCGAGAAGGAGGAGGAGCATCGTCGGGCTGAGGTTCAGTGCCTCGGTGAAATCGACGATGCCGGTGACGAAGCCGCTCAGCACCAGCATGCGCGAATAGATCATTCCGCCGATGACGATGATGAACAGCATTGCCGTGGTTTCGGCGGCGCGCATCATTGTCGAGCCGAGCAGGCCGAGGGTAAGGCGCCCGCGAGCCGCGACGATGATCAGGGCGCCGAAGGCCCCGGCCGCGCCCGCAGCCGAAGGGGAGAAGAAGCCGCCATAGATGCCGGTCATGATGAAGATGAAGAGAAGGATGATCGACCAGGTGTTGCCGAGTGCGCGGTAGCGTTCCGCCCGCGGGGCCTTGGGCCGATCGGCGGGCGCGAGCGAAGGGTTGACCCGCACCATGATCGCCACCATCAGGCAGTATCCGAGCGCCGTCAGGATGCCGGGGAAGATGCCCGCGATCATCAGCTTGCCGATCGATTGCTCGGTCAGGATGCCGTAGACCACCATGCCGACGCTGGGCGGGATCAGCGCCGCCAGCGTTCCGGCGGATGCGATGCAGGCGCCGGAGAGAGACCGTGAGTAGCCGAGCTTGAGCATCTCCGGCAGCGACAGCCGGGTGAAGACCGTCGCATTGACCAGCGGTGAGCCGGAGATCGCGGCGAAGCCCGTCGCGCCGCTGATGGTCGCAAGATAGAGCCCGCCCCGGAGATGGCCGAGCCATCGGTCCGCGGCAGTGTAGAGCTCGCTCGCCATGCCGCTCGCCATGGCGATGTTGCCCATGAACAGGAAGGTCGGCAGCACGGCGAAGGCGTAGTTGGCCGAGACGCTGTAGGAGACGCTGTAGAGCTGGCCGATCGCGAGCGCCTGGCCGCCGATCATGTACAGCCCGGCCACCCCGGCAATGCCGAGCGAGATCGCGACCGGCACGCCGACCGCCATCAGCAGAAGCATGACGCCGGTGAAGAGGCCGGCGGTCGACATCGGATCGAGCATGACGTGGCGGTCGCCCCAAGAAGAAAGGTCGGGCAGGGCTCGGCCTTGCCCGACCGCTGAGCCGGATCGTGGCGTCTTAGGCTACTCGACGGCGCGCCAGGCTGCCGCCATGGCGGTCGCCTCCTCGCCGCGGCCGGCGGCGCTCATCTTCTCCACCCACACGTCGAGCATGTCAGGCAGCATGGCCTCCAGCTCTTCCTGCTGGCCGAACTCGATCAGCTCGACCCCGTTCTCGAGGAGAGTGGCGAGCGCCCTGTCGTTGGCGGCTGTGGTCACCTCGAGGTCGTAGGCCTCGGCTTCCGCCTGGACCTGGGTGATGAGTTCCTGGACCGCCGGGTCAAGGCTCTCCCACTTGCCGCGGTTCATGACGCTCATATGGGCGATGATGGGCCCGAAGCTGACATCGGAAGCGTATTTGGCGACCTCGTAGAGGCGGTTCGATACGAGGAAGTCGTAGGGCAGGATGATGCAGTCGATCGTCCCGCGCTGCATCGATTCGTAGAACTCGCCGGGCAGCACGGTGACCGGCGTGGCGCCGAGCTCGTTGAGGATCACCGGGAAATAGTCGCCCTGGCTGCGCACCTTCCGTCCCCGGAAGTCCTCGATCGTGCGCAGGGGCTGCGTGCACAGCATGTGGTACTCGTTGAAGAGCGCGAAGCGCATGATGTGCATGTTGTTCGCCTCGGCCTCCGCCGCCAGCGCCGGCACCTGCTCGAGGAGCGCCTTGGCCACCCGCTGCGCATGCTCGCTGTCCTTGAAGGTGAAGAGGGCCGAGCTGAGCGGGGCGAAGAACGGCAGGTTGGCGGCGAACCAGCTTGGCGTGACGGCGGCGGCGTCGAGCGCGCCGGTGCTCACCAGATCGTAGATCTCGGCCGGCGACCCGGCCGCGCCGGCCCAGAACATCTGGAACTTGACCTGCCCGTTGGACCGCTTCTCGATCTCCTGCGCGGCCCAGTCGTCGGCGAGCGAGCTGGTCGACGTCTGCGAGACGGAGTGGCCGAATCTGACGTTTGTCGATGGGTAGTCCTGGGCGAACGCGCTTGTGGCCAGTGCCACTGCCGCGCCGGCCATCAGCGATATGATCCTGAACATGTTCTTCCTCCCGAAGCTGCAAGCGGTGGAGCTTGCCGTCCTTTGCGTAACGCGCTGCGAAATGACCGCCAATCGGAAATTCTTTTCAGTCTCCGGAAACATCCTTTGCATCCAAAAGAGCAGTCTTATAGCCCAAAAGGGATAGTCACATGACCTTTAGGGCGGGTCAAGGGAAAGCTAGGGTTTCGGCGCCCTCTCGCGCTCTTCGCGAAGCGTTTCCATGAGATCGGGCAGCCTTGCGCGCGCCCGCTCCTCGAGCTGGAGGAAGCCGTTGTTGCCGTGGGCGTCGATGGCGACGGTCAGGGGGCCGAGGTCCTCAACCTGCAGCTTGATCATGCGGTAGTGGGTGGTGAGGTCGTTCCAGCCGACATCCACGACCTTCCTGATGGCGTCCGAATGAAGCGTGGCCCCGCCGCCGAGGATGGACATGTAGACGCAGCCGACCTCCCGCATCGCCTCGGCGCAGGCGGCGTCCAGCCCGCCCTTGCCGCACACCATGCGCAGCCCGAAATGACGGATGATCCGCGGCATCAGCGCGTTGAACCGCGTCGAGGTGGTCGGGTTCATGTAGAGGATGTCGAGCCCCTCCGGCGTGTCGACGCTGTAGCTCGGCAGGTGGAAGAAGGCGGCATTGTCGAGCGCGAAGGGAAGCTCCCGCTTACCCTCGATCGCCTCGATGATGCGCGTATGCGTGGGCAGGCCGCCGGTCATGACGATCTCGCCCGAGACGGTGACGAGATCGCCGATGGCGAGTTCCCGCATCGCGTCGGCGGTCACCGGCAGGTCCAGGTGAACTTGGCGCGACATCTCTATTCCACCCGCTCGACGTGGCCGTCGTTGTAGAGCCGGGCGCGGGTCCGGCGGTTGATCCAGCAGTTGAAGCAGATCGCTACCGGCGTGAAGCCGTGCCCCGACGCGTAGTCGATGTGGATCGCGAGCGCGGTCGTGTCGCCGCCCGTCCCCATCGGCCCGAAGCCGAGCCTGTTGACCGCCTTCATCAGGCGCTTCTCCATGGCGTCGAGGGCGGGCTCCGGATTAGCCGAGCCGATCGGGCGCAGCGTCGCGCGCTTGGCGATCTTGGCGCAGTGGTCGAAGGTGCCGCCGATACCGACGCCGATCGTCACCGGCGGGCATTGCTGGGCCGCCGTCCTGACGATGACGTCGAGAACGTAGGCCTCGATCTCCTCGAGCGACGGGAAGGAGAATATCTCGAGCGACGCCCACCGGCCGGAGCCCAGCGCCTTCGGCGCGCAGGTGATGTCGATATAGTCCGCCCCATCCTCGATGTCCCAGCTGACGATCGGCATGTCCTTGCCGCGGTGGCTGCGCTCGTTGGTCAGCGGGTTGGTGACGTGCTGCAGGAGCGGTGGCCTGATCGTCGCGACCAGATGATCGAAGCCGTCCCTGATCGCGCGCTTCACGTCGCCCTCGAAGCGCGCCTGCGTGCCGACCTTGATGAAGTAGACAGGCACGCCCGAGTCGGAGCAGACGAAGCGGTCCGTTGTCTCGGCCCGCTCGGCGCTGCGCCGCATCATGGCCAGCACCTTGCGCGCGCTGTCGTTGGTCTCGGCCTCGATGGCCGCATCCAGCGCCGACTTGGCGTCGTCCGGGATGCGCTTCAGCGACCATTCGTAGAGGTCGGCCGAAAGCGCCTTGATCTGCTCGTAGGTGATGGCCAATTCAGCCTCCCTGCCCCGCCGCTGCTGCGTCCGGAACGGGGCGCCCGGCGCGGAAATCCTCCGCCGCGCCGGCCAGCGTCGTCGCGATGCCCAGCCGGGTCTCGCGCGTCACGGCAGCGTAGTGTGGCGCGAGCACCACATTGTCGAAGCCGGCCAGGCGCTCGTCGAACGCGGGCTCGGCGGCAAAGACGTCGAGGCCGGCACCCGCGATCGTCCCGGCTTCGAGCGCGGCAATGAGGTCGTCCTCCTTGACCACGCTGCCGCGTGACACGTTGATAAGTACGCCCTCCTTGCCCAGCCTTTCGAGCACCGCCGCATCGACGATGTGATGCGTCCCCGGCCCGCCCGGGCAGGACAGCACGAGCACGTCGACCTCCGCGGCGAGGTCGTGGAGGCTCGGCCGGTATTCGAGCGCCTCGCCCTGCTTGGGCCGCGGGCCGGTATAGAGAACCGTCATGCCGAGCCCGCTCGCGCGCCTGGCGATCGTCTTGCCGATCTTGCCGAGGCCGACAATCCCCATGCGCCGGTCGAACACGCGCCGCGACGGCGACATGCGCTCAGGGCCCCATCGCCCGGCGCGCATGAAGCGGTCGGCCTCGGCGATGCGCCGCAGGACGGCAAAGGTGAGGCCGATCGCGAAATCCGCGGTGTCGTCCGTCACCTCGTCCGGCGTGTTCCTGACGATGATGCCGCGCTGGCGGGCTGCGCCGAGATCGATGTTCTCGAGCCCGGTGCCGTTGCACAGGAGGAGGCGCAGATCCGGAAGGCGATCGAAGAGCGCGGCGTCCGCTCCCCCGACGCTCGTCGTCACCGCGATGTCGAAGCCCGGCATGACCCCGTCCTGCATCGGCACGAGCTCGTTGCCGCGCGCGAGCACCTGCGCGAGCTCGGGCGGTATCGGGGAGGTAACGACGAGGCGGTTCATCCGAAAACTCCCTGTGCGGCGGCCACGGCCACCCGCTCCCTGAGGGCGGGCGCCAGCCCGCCCAGGCGCCAGACCTGCAGCATGCTCTCGCAATAGGGGCGGAAGTGGATCTGCGTGCCGGACACCTCGTTGCGCGCGGTGCCTGCGGCGAGATCGACGGCGAGCGTCTCGCCCTCGGCGACGAGGCCGGCAATGCCCGGGCACGGCACGATCGGCAGGCCGATATTGAGGCCCTTTCGGATGAAGGCCGAGTCGGTCGATTCCACGACGCAGGCCCTGATGCCGGAGGCCTTCATCGCCACGCACGCATGGGGATGGCTGTGGTGGCCGAAATTGCGGCCCGCGACGATGATGTCGCCCTCCGCGACCTTGGCCGGGAAGTCGGGATCGATGAGCACGAACAGCATCGCCTTGAGGGCGGGGATGTCGAAGCTGCCGAGATCGGGCACCTGCGAATACTGGATGATGCCGTTGTCGGCGCTGATATTGTCGCCGAAGGTCCAGACCCGTCCGGTGATGCTCATGAGGCCGCCTCCCGTCGCGCCATCCACGGGCGGGGATCGGTGATGCTGCCGGCGAGCGCGGATGCGGCAACCGTCAGCGGCGAGGCGAGATAGGACCGTGCCAGCCGGCTGCCGTTGCGGCCGTGATAGTTCATCTGATGGGTCGAGAGGCCCACCTCGCCGTCGTTCAGCACCCCCTCGTAGCCCCAGCAGGTCGTGCAGCCGGGCGCCAGCACCGTCGCGCCCGCCTCGGCCAGGATCGAGAGCAGCCCCTCGCGCCCCGCTTGTGCATAAATCTCGCGGCTGCCGGGCGTGACATACATCGTTACGTGGCTTGCGATGCGCCTTCCCTCGAGCAGCGACGCAGCGGCACGGAGGTCGTCCATCCGCCCGTTGGCACAGGAGCCGATCGCCGCCTGGTCGATCCTCTGCCCCTCGACCTCGCGCACCGGCACGACGAGATGAAGCTCCGGCGGCACCGTCACCATCGGCTCGACGTCCGACAGGTCGTAGGTCGTCTCGAAGGCGTATTGCGCATCCGGATCGGCCTCGAACAAGGCCATGTCGCGGCCGCCCGCACGCGCCGAGGCGAAGGACAGCGCCTTCTCGTCCAGCGGCATCAGTGCCGTATCGGGACCGGCATGATAGGTGGTGGCGAGAAGGGTCTGCCGCTCGTCGAGGCTGAGCCAGGCGATCGCCGGGCCGTCATACTCGACGCAGCTCTGGCTCAAGATGTCCGTCTCGGCGAAGTCACGGATGATGATTTGGGCGAGGTCGCGGATCTGCACGCCGGGCTGCAGCCGGCCGACGAGCGTGAAGCGCACCGGCCGCGGCACCACCATCCAGTTCTCGTTGAGCACGGACGTGACCACGACCTCGGAGGAGATCGCGATATTCAGCGCGCCCACCACCCCGATCGAGGCGATGTTCGGCTCGTCGGAGAAGATCAGGCCGCCCGGCCGCGCGTAGCCTTGCTCCAGCAGAACCTGGTGCCGCAGGCCGGAGCCCGCGCCGTGGAAATTGGCGCCGTGCTTCAGCGCGAATGCGCGCATCTCACCGTGGTTGCGATGGTAGGCCGATCCCATCCCCGCCGCCGTGGTGTGGTCGACCACCATCACGAGCTTGTCCGGCCGCGCCAGCGCGGTCACGCCGGCCTCCTCCATGATGCGCTTGCGCGCCGGCCACGAGATGTCCTGGCAACAGGTATAGTCCGGCGTCACGGTCACATACTCGCCCGGCTCGACGCTCTCGCGGCCGGCGGCACGGGCGATGATCTTCTGGACGACGCTCTGGCCCATCGTCATGCCATGGTGTGGGAAACGAACTTGGTGACGAGGAATGCGTCCATCGCCTCGATCCCGCCTTCCGAGCCGTAGCCGCTGTCCTTGACCCCGCCATAGGGGATCTCGGGGAAGGCGATGCCGATCGCATTGATCGACATCATCCCCGTCTCGACCTCCGCGGCGATGCGGCCGGCATGGGCTGCGGAGCGCGTGAAGGCGTACGCGGCGAGCCCGTAATCGAGGCGGTTTGCCTCCTCGATCGCCTCGTCGAGGCCGGAGACGGGTCGCATGATCGCGACCGGTCCGAACGGCTCCTCGTTCATGATCGTCGCGCCGAGCGGAACATTCTCGAGCACGGTCGGCTCGAAGAAATTGCCGACATTGCCGATCCGCTTGCCGCCCGTGCGCACGCTCGCGCCCTGCGAGACGGCATCTCCGATCAGCCGCTCCATGGCGTCCAGCCGGCGGGTATTGGCAAGCGGGCCCATGACTGTTCCCTCGGCCAGGCCGTCTCCGACCTTAACCTCCGATGCCAGCGTCGCGAACCGCTCGACGAAGGGAGTGTAGATCGACTCGTGGATCAGGAATCGCGTCGGCGAGGTGCAGACCTGCCCGGCATTGCGGTACTTGGTCCCGACGAGGAGCTTCGCCACCGGCTCCATCTCGATATCGCCGTCGATGATGACCGGCGCATGCCCTCCGAGCTCCATCGTGATCGGCTTCATGTGGCGTCCGGCCATCGAGGCGAGATGCTTGCCGACTGCCGTCGAGCCGGTGAAGGAGATTTTCCGGATGACGGGATGCGGAATGAGATAGTCGGAGATTTCCGACGGCACGCCGAAGACGAGCGACAGCGTGCCCGCCGGCAGGCCCGCGTCATGCAGCGCCTGGACGAGATAGGCGCAGGAGCTCGGTGTCTCCTCGGGGCCCTTCAAGACTACGGAGCAGCCGGCCGCCAGCGCCGCGCCCACCTTTCGAGCGGCCTGGCCCATGCCGAAATTCCACGGCACGAAGCCGGCGACCGGGCCGATCGGCTCCTTCATGACGAGCTGGTGGACGCCCGGTGCTCGTCCGGGCACGATCCGGCCGTAGCCGCGCCGCGCCTCCTCGGCGAACCAGTCGAGCGATTCGGCCGTCGCGCTCACCTCGTAGCGGGCCTCGAACAGCGTCTTGCCCTGCTGCTCGGTCAAGACCGGCGCGATTTCGTCGATGCGTTCGCGAAGAAGCTCGCCCGCCTTCCGCAGGACGCGGCCGCGCTCGACCGGCGACGTGTGGCGCCAGATGCGGAAGGCGCGCCGGGCCGCCGCCAGCGCGACGTCGAGGTCGGCCGTCTCGGCCATCGCGACCGACCCAGCGCTCTCGCCCGTCGCCGGGTTGGTCAGGCCGAAGCGGCGGTTCCCGCTGCCCGCGCGCCACTCGCCGTCCAGAAACAGCTCGACCTCTTGCGTCATCTCGATCTCTCCTGCTGGCCGATCCCGTCGCGGCGGCGCTCTTCCTTCACGAGGTCGGCGATCCGCTCCGCCACCATCAGGGTCGGGATGTTGGTGTTGGCACACGGCACCGTCGGCATCAGCGACGCATCGCCGATGCGCAGCCCCCTGACGCCGCGCACCCTCCCCCGCTCGTCGGTAACCGCGCCAGGATCGTCGACCGCTCCCATGCGGGCCGTACCGACGCAGTGCCAGACGCCGACCACAGCCTTGTTCAGGTATGCATCCAGCGCCGCCTCGTCGGCGAGCAGCTCGCCTATGTCCACCGGCGCGATCAGGCTCCTGATGAGCGTCTTCCGCAACGGTCCGGCAAGGTCGAGCACGCGCGCCAGCACGGCTGTCTGGATCGCGTTCCACCGGCCCGGACGCGAGACCTGACGGACCCGGTCGGAAAAGATCGTCGGGAACACCTCGCTCCGCACGGGATCAAGCTCCGGCGACAGCGCGAAGGAGGCGATGCGCCGGAAGCCTTGGCGCATACGCTCGAGGTCGCGGGGGTCGGAGAGCAGATGGAAATCGACCTCGGGCAGGCTGGCCGGGTCCGCGCTGCGGATTTCCACCGAGCCCCTGGAGTAGGACTTGTTGATCCAGAGATAGTAGCTGCCGATCTGACCCCCGACATCGTGCCAGGCGGTGCGGGCGATGACCGCCATGTTCATGTCGCCTGTCGGGCAGCCCTCCATCCCGGAGGAGAAGCGGTAGTGGACCTGCGTATGATGCCGTGACCGGTCGAGGTGGCGCATGCCCGGCCTGATGAAGCACGAGATGCCGAGCGCCGGATGTTCCTGGAGGTTCCGTCCCACGCCCTCGATCGCGCGGATCACGGGGACGCCGGCATCGGCCAGGATGTCTGCCGGCCCGAAGCCTGAGCGCATCAGGAGCGCCGGCGTGTTGATCGCCCCGCAGCACACCACAGTCTCTCCGGCCCGCACCAGGACCGGGCCCTGACCCCCGGCCAGCTGCGCTCCAACGACGGCGCCGTTCTCATGCGCCAGCCGCAGCACCTGCATATCGGTCAGGACCTGCAAGTTGGGCCGTGCTCGCACCTTCGCGTCGAGATAGCTGACGGCGGCGGAGGCACGTTCGCGCCGCTCGTTCACGCTGGTCGTGACGCGCATGACGCCGTCGCGCCACGCGCCGTTCTGGTCCTCGACCTCCTCCACTCCCGCCGCCAGCAGCGCGTCGCGCGTGCAGCGGACGAAGCCCGAGAAGGTGGCCGGATCGGGCCGCCGCACCGGCATAGGGCCGTCCCTGCCGTGCAACTCGCCTTGGACATCGAGATCGCGCTCGAGCTTCCGGAAGTAGGGGAGCACGGTCGACCAGTTCCAGCCGCGCGCCCCCCTCGCCTCCCATTCGTCGTAGTCGGCGGGAGCGCCACGATTGGCGAGCATGCCGTTGATGGAAGAACCACCGCCGAGCACACGCGCCTGCTCGTAGCGCGCCTTCGGCCGCTCGGCACCGGGAACGGTGCGCACGTCTCCCAGGCGGGCGGTCATCTCGCCGAAGAAGTACTCGCGGGTGAAGAAGGCGCGGCTCGGATTGGAGGAGCGGATATCGGCGGGCTGGCTGTCCTCCTTCAGATCCGGGCCTGCCTCGACGAGGACGACACGGACCGACGGGTCCTCGGAGAGCCGAGCGGCGAGTGCGCAACCGGAGGTCCCGCCGCCGACGATCAGGTAGTCGGGCCTGCCACCGCCGATCAGCCTTTCGACGACCGCTGTCACGACGGCTCTCCGAAACGGTAGAGCCGCTGCGGGTTGTCGACGAGTATCCTGCGTTGCAGCTCGGGATCGGGCGTCCACGCGAGGAGCAGGTCCAGCAGCGCGCTCACATCCGGCGAGCGCTCGTACATGCGCACAAACGGCCAGTCCGAGCCCCACAGGATCTGGTCGGGATTTGCCTCGATCAAGGCTTCGTGAAACGGACGTTGCGCGTCGTAGCCCGGCGCGTCGGTCGAGTTGCGGCAGAGCGAATGCTTGACCCAGATGCGCCCCTCGCGCAGCAGCAAGAGGATCGTCCTGAACGCAGGCGCCATGGGTCCGGCAGCGACGTCGATGCCGGCGAGATGATCGACGACGAAAGGCTGACCGCCGCGGTCCATGGCAGCGGGCAGCTCCGCCGCAAGAACCTCGCAACTCGCCCAGATATGCGGGACGAGGCCGTGCTCGCGCATCGCGGGAGCCGTCCGCGCGTAGTCGTCGAGGCCGATCGAGCCGCGATAGCGGCCGCCGCCCTTGGGGTCGCGCATCTCGTTGAAGCGCAGGCCGCGCACGCCCGCCTCGGCCAGGTCCCGATAGGCGGAGGCGGGATCGGCTGCCGACAGCACCGCAACGCCGCGCGTCGTCAGCGGCCGCGCCCTGAGCGCCTCGATCAGAGCGCCGTTGTCCGTTCCGTAGGGGGCGGGCTGGATGAGGACAGCGCGGTCGAGACCCGCCGCGTCGAGCATCGCCTGATGGACCTCTGGCGGCGCATTCGGCGGAAGGTAGCTGCCGCCAGCGGCGATCGGATAGCGCTCGAACGGGCCGAAGACATGGGTATGCGTGTCGCAGGCCCCGGCGGGCAGCACCCTCGTGCCGCTCGGCATGCGCGGCTCGACGGTCTCCGATGTCATGCCTGCGGCTCCGTCACCGCGTGCAGGCGCCCCGCCGGCAGCTTGGCGAGGCCGACATCCAGTTGCGGATCGTCGACGCATGGTCCCTCGGGCGTGAGGGCCGGCTCGGCGCCCGGCGGCAGCGGTATGTGATGCGCGTTGAGCGTCATCGAGACCAGAGTGTAGTAGCCGATCAGCGTCGTCAGCTCGACGACGCCCAGCGCGCCCCACCGGTCGGAGACCGCGCGGTAGGTCGGCTCGGTGACCGCCCCCGTCAGCTGGATCTCGCGGGTGAAGGCGTAGATCTCGGCATCGCTCGCCTCCTCGAACAGCGGCGCCTCTCCGGACCTGATGCTGTCGACGATGGATGGAGGCAGGCCTGCCTTCAGGGCCGCCGCGGCATGGACGTGCCATTCGAGCTGGCTGTTCCAGCGCCTGGCGGTGACGATGATGGCGAGCTCGGAGAGCCGCGGCGGCAGCGACGTCTCGTAGCGCAGCATGGCACCGAAATGCTGCCAGGCATCGGCAAGCTCGGGCCTGTGCAGCGCGGCGCGCAAGGGGCCGACCAGCATGCCGCGCGGCCCCGAGACGATCTTTTCGATGACCCGCTTCTGCTCGGGCGAAAGCTCGCCCTCGTCGGGAAAGGGAATTCGTTGCACCGCTTGCTCCGATCAGGCGAAGATGAGGGCAGGACCTGCCGCCCAGGGAACCTCCGGCTGCCCCTGTCCGTCGTCCTTGATGGCGGTCGCGGCCACCGAGGGACGCTGCGAGATGTCGTCGTGCCACCGCGCGAGCCGCGGATTGCCTTCCCGCCAGCGGCTGTCGCCGAACCGGAAGTCCATCTGGCCGAGCGTGCAGGCGAGCGCGATGTGGCCGATCCCGAACGGCTCCCCGGCAAGCTCGTCGCTCTCGCGGTCGAACATGGCGAAGGCGTGCCGCACCTTCGTCTCGAAGGCGCCAAGAATAGCGGCATGCTGCGTCCCCTCCGGCCGGATGCGCTCGTTGCGCCACAGGAGGAGAACGTCGGTCAGGCCATCGGCCAGCGCCTGCCAGCGCAAGTGCCGGAAGCGCCGGCCGGGCTCCGCCGGAAAGAGTTTTGGTCCGTCATGCAGGGTATCGAGATATTCGCAGATGACCCGGGAATCGGCGAGCGCCGTGCCGTCGTCTAGAACCAGCGTGGGGATCTTTCCGATCGGATTGTCGGGAAGCAGCGCGGGATTGGGCGGCGACGCCATCGCGACGACCGTGCGAACGCACTCGACCCGGCCGACCAGCCCGGTCTCGTGCAGCGTGATCATGACCTTGCGGACGAAAGGCGATCGCGGCGACCAGTGAAGTTTCATCAAGGCTCCTCGCGCCTGCACGTCATGCGGTTTGGTTACGCCCTATAGGTCATAAAGTCAAATCTTTGATTGATAGGTTTGTTGGCGGCCCCGTTGGGGAGCGAGGCTGCAAAGGCGCGGGCCGCAGCGAGCTTCGAACCTACGGATTGAGGACGCGCACCGGATTGCCGTCCAGCCACGACCTGACCGCCTCGACGGCGTCGCCATAGTAGATCCGGTAGGTCTCTCGTGTGACGTAGCCGAGGTGGGGCGTGGCAACCACGTTCTGCAGGCCGCGGAGCGGATTGTCGGCCGGGAGCGGCTCGATGTCGAAGGTGTCGAGCCCTGCGCCCGCGATGCCGCCGGACCTGAGCGCATCGACCAGCGCCGCCTCGTCGATCAGCGGTCCGCGGGAGGTGTTGATGATCACCGCCTCCCGCTTCATCGCATCGAGTTCGGCCCGGCCGATGATGCCGCGCGTCTCCTGGTTGAGTGTCAGGTGGAGCGTGACCGCATCGCTCTGCGAGAGCAGGTCCGTCAGCCCCGCGGCATGGCGGATGCCGAGCGCCGCGCAGCGCTCCGGCGTGCTGTTCTTCGACCAGCCGACGACGTCCATCTCGAAGGCGCGCCCATAAGCGATCACCTTCTGGCCGAGCTTGCCGAGCCCGACGACGCCGAGGGTCTTGCCCTTGAGGTCGCGCCCGACCGAGAGCTGCCACTGGCTGCCGCCGGCGTGGAAGTTGGCGTTCTCCGCCGGGATGTTGCGCATCAGCGCCAGGAGCAGCCCCCATGCGAGCTCGGCAGCGGGACCGACCGAGCCGCGCGTCCCGCACACGTGCACCCCGCGGCTCCGGGCCGCGTCCATGTCGATCGAGGCGTTGACCATGCCGGTGGTCACGAGGAGGCGGAGATTGGGCAGCCTGGCGAGGAGGCCGTCGTCGAACACCGTCCGCTCGCGCATGGCGATGACGATCTCGAACGGCATGAGCCGGACAGCAAGCGCCTCGCGGTCGGCGATCGCATCGGCGAAACGCTCCACCGAAACGTCGCGCTCGATGCCGCTCCAGTCCGCCGAGGACCGTGCGGCATCCTGATAATCGTCGAGGATCGCGCAGCGCGGCTTCGTCATCTGGATCAGGTCTCCGAGAAATCGGCCTTCCGCTTCTCGACAAAGGCGGTCTGCGCCTCGCGGGTCGCAGCACTCGTCGACAGGGCGTGGGTGATCGTCTGTTCGTAGCGGTAGGCATCGCGCGCCGGCATCTGCTCGACGGCCTGGAAGCCGCGCTTGATCTCGCGCACCACGTAGGGACTCTTGGCCGCGATCTCGCGGGCGATCGTCATCGCCTCATCCATCAGGCGCTCCGGCGGCACGCAGGCGCTGATCACGCCAAGCCTATGAAGCTCGGCCGCCGACACCTTGCGCCCCGTGAAGTAGAGCAGGCGGCCCCACGACTTGCCCAGGTGCTCCATCATCATCTTGCCGCCGCCGGCGAGACCCACATCGATCTCCGGCATGTTGAACCACGCGTTCTCGGACGCGATCATGATGTCGGAGTAGAGCATCGTCACGAACCCGGCCCCGATCGCCGGGCCGTTGACCGCGCAGATCACCGGCTTGGTGCAGTCCGAGATCGCATAGAAACACTCGCGGGTGATGCGGTTGTGGCTGATGTAGTCGCCCGGCGCCTTGACCATGCCGCGGCGCTCCTTGATGTCGGCGCCGGCGCAGAAGGTCTTGCCCTCGCCCGTCAGCACGACCACGCGAACGTCGTCGCGGTCGGAGAGCGTGTCGAACAGCCAGATGATCTCCTCGCGCATGCGCCGGTTCTGTGCGTTGACGGGCGCGCGAGCGAGGGTGACGGTCGCGATGCCGTCCACGACCTCGAGCCTGCAGGTCTCAAGTTCCATTCCGAGGATTCCCTTTCAGTGAACGGCGGCGCTTCCGCCGAGATAACGTCGGGAGAGCTGGTCCCGGTCAAGCAGGTCCGCGGCGGGCCCCTCGTTCGCGAGCCGCCCGTTCTCCAACACGTAGCCGTAGGTCGCGTGCTTCAGCGCCAGCGAGACGTTCTGCTCGACGACCAGGATGGAGAGCCGCCGCTCGCGATTGATGTCGGCGAGGATGTTGAAGATGTCGGCCGCGATCTTGGGCGCGAGGCCGAGCGAAGCCTCGTCGACCATCAGCACCTCCGGCTGGGCAAACAGCGCCCGGCCGATCGCCAGCATCTGCTGCTCGCCGCCGGAGAGATAGCCGGCCTGCGTCCTGGCCCGGGTCTTGAGCAGCGGGAAATAGTGGTAGACCTCCTCGTAGCTCCGGCGCTTGATTGCGGGGCCCCGCTTGCCGCGCGCGAAGAGCGCGGCCTCGAGGTTCTCCTCGACCGTCATGGAGGGGAACACGAAGCGCCCCTCGCGCACATGCAGGAGCCCCTTGCGCGCCAGCTGGTAGGACAGCATCGTCGCCACATTCTCCCCGCCATAGCGGATGCTGCCGGAGACGATGCGCCCGTTCTCGAACCGCAACAGCCCCGAGATCGCCTTGAGCGCCGTCGACTTGCCGGCGCCGTTGGCGCCGAGAAGGGCGACGAAACCGCCCTGCGGGACGGAGATCGAGACGCCGTCCAGCGCCTCGATCGCCTGCCCGTAGACGACGCTCAGCCCGGAGATCTCCAGCGCTGCGCCCATGCTACTCGATCCTGCCCCAGGGCGTTTCCTCGGTGACGGTCAGCTTGCCGTCCTCGATGCTGTAGCGATAGAGCACGCCATAGGGAATGCGGTTGTCCACGAAGGTGATCGGGACGCCGAACACCCCGCCGCCGTCGAAGTCGCTGATCGCGCTCATCTCGGCGATCAGGTTCTCGCCGTTGAGTTCGACCCCCTTGTCGATCGCCGAGCCGATCGCCTCGCGCAGGAGAAGCGCGGTCGCCCAGCTCTGCATGTAGCCGATATTGGCGTAGCCGGTGTAGGGCTTGTCGGTCCAGGTCCGCATATACTCGTCGATGGTCTTCATCATCGGCGTGTCGGTCTCGCCGACCAGAAGGTTGACGGTCACCGTGCCGAGATAGTTGTCGGCCGCCTCCCCGATGGTCGAGACGACGTCCGGATGCGACCCGAACAGCGTTCCCATCATCTGCGCCTCGACGCCGTAGTCGCGCAGCAGCTTCACGATCTCGGGCCAGACATTGGCGGCATAGCCGTGGAAGATCACGTAGTCCGGACGCGCCTGGCGGACCTGGATCGCGTGCGAGGTGACGTCGACCTCGACGAACTTCGTCTCCTGCTCGAGCACGATGTCGATGCCCATTTCCTCGGCATAGCGCCGGGCGTTCTCGAGCGGGTCGCGTCCGAATTCCGACGCGCTGTAGACGATCGCGACCTTGTTGCCGGCGTCGGCAGCCACGATGTAGTTGAAGAGCTGCTTGATCTGATCGGAATAGTTCGATCCGACGAGGAAGTGGAGCGGATAGCGCTCGGTATCGACCAGATCCGACGCCGCTCCGGTCGACGACATCAGCACCTTGTAGGTCTCGTTGTTCTCCGGCGAGATCGCCCGCACGAAGGGCGTTCCGTCGCCGCCGGAGAAGACGATGTCGCCGCCGGCGACCGCCTTCTTGAAGCCCGCGACGCCGAGCTCGACCTTGTACTCGTCGTCGTAGAACTCGATCGAGATGTTGCGGCCGTTGATGCCGCCGTCCTTGTTGATCCAGTCCACCGCATGCTGCCAGCCGACCTGCTGCGCCTGGCCGGTAATGGCGAGCGGCCCGGTCAGGGGCAGCGGCACCCAGAACTTCAAATCCTCCTGCTGGGCGAACGCCGTGGCGCCCGAGCCAGCCAGGATGGTCGCGCCCAGGAGGGCGACGAACTGCCTTCTCATCAGCTTGATCATTGTCTTTCCTCCACTTTGCATTTCACCGATTGCACGATGTTCAATGTTCCTGCCGGGCCTCCACCGCCTGCGCGCGCCCCATGGCCCGTTCGACGATCCCGACCAGTCCGCGCGGCTCGAAGATCAGGAAGAGCACGATCAGCGCTCCGAACGCGATCTCGCGCAGCGGCGACAGGAGGCTGGCCATGTCGGCGCCGGGGCTGCTGAAATGGGCGATGATCTCGCGCAGGAATTCCGGCATCAGCGTCATGAAGACGGCGCCGAGGATCGAGCCGAGGATCGAGCCCCTTCCGCCCACCACCACGGCGGCGAGGAAGAAGACCGAAGAGATCAGCGTGAACTGGTCCGGATTGACGATGCGCAGGAAAGCGGCCAGCAGCGCGCCCGCAATCCCCGCATAGGCCGCGCCGATGCCGAAGGCGAGGAGCTTCGCCGAGACGACGTTGATGCCTAGCACCTGCGCGGCGTAGTCCTTCTCGCGCACCGCGATGAAGGAGCGTCCGACGCGCGTGCGGAAGAGATTGCGCGCCGCGAGCGTCGTCAGCAGCGCCACCAGCACGACGACGTAGTAGAAGCCGACGTCGCCGAAGCCGAAGACGTCGATCTTCGGCAGCGACAGCCCGCGGTCGCCGCCGGTCACCGACGTCCATTGCTGGAAGACGAAGTAGAGCGAGTACTGCGCCGCCAGCGTGGCGATGGCGAGGTAGACGCCCTTGATGCGCAGCGCCGGCACGCCGAAGACGAGGCCGATCGCGAAGGCTGCGATCGCGCCCATCACCATATTGAGCGCGAGCGGCGTGCCGAGATGCAGCCACATCAGCGCGCTCGCATAGGCGCCGACGCCGATGAAGGCGGAATGGCCGATCGACAGGAGCCCCGCATAGCCGACGGTGATGTTGAGGCCGACCGTGGCGATGACGTTGATGCCGATCAGGCACGCCATGTAGAGCACGTAGATCGAGCCGAAGCCCGGGATCACGAGCACGACCGCCATCAGCGCGAGCCAGGCAAGCAGTTCGATGCGCGCGTCGAGTGGCCTCGCGGCGGTCTGCTGCGGTGCGGCCGGGCTGTGGGCGCTCATATGCGTTCCACCCTCTGCTCGCCGAACAGGCCGTTGGGCTTGACGAACATCACCACCAGCACGACCAGATAGGGGATGAAGCTCTGCCACGCGGCGCCGAGATAGGCGCCGACCAGCGTCTCCATCCAGCCGACGAAGAGGCCGGCGACGACCACCCCGCCGACGCTCGTCATGCCGGCCAGCATCACCACCGCGAGCACGTTGAGAGCCACCTGGCCGAGCTGCGGCGTCACGCCGTTGACCGAGGCGGTGATGATGCCCGACGCCGCCGTCAACAGGCCGGCGAGCGCCCAGGCGAGCAGGAACACGGCGCGGATGTTGATGCCGAGGCTCTCGGCCGTGAGCTGGTCCGTCGAGGTGGCCCGGATCGCCGTGCCGGCGCGCGAGAACCGGTAGTAGAGCATGAAGAGCCCGGCGATGACGCCGGCCGCGACGAAGCCCCAGGCGAGCTTTCCAGGCACAAGTATGTCGCCGAGGAAGATCGGCTTGCGCGGCAGGACCTCGGGCAGCTGGCGCACGTTCGGACCCCAGACGAGGCCGGCGATGCCGCGCAGGATCGATCCGACGCCGAAGGTCACCATGACGAGCACGATGTGGGGCCGCCCGAGCAGCGGGCGCAGCATCGAGCGCTCGACGACCAGCGCGAGCAGGGCTGCAGCCGTCATCCCCGCACCCAGCCCGACGATCCAGCCCATGCCGAGCTGCGTGTCGAACAGGTAGAAGAAGTAGGTGCCCATCATCATCATCTCGCCGGTGGCGAAGTTGAAGATGTTGGTCGCCTTGTAGACGATGACGAAGGAGAGCGCGGCGAGGACGTAGATCCCGCCCGAGGCGATCCCGATGAGGCTGAATTCGAGGAACAGGGCCATGCTCACTCCGCGCCCAGATAGGCTTCGATGACGGCCGGATTGCTCTGCACCTCGGTCGGGGTGCCGGAGGCGATCACACGCCCGAAGTTCAGGACCACGATCTGGTCGGACATCGACATGATCGACTCCATGTCGTGATCGATGAGCAGGACGGTCACGTCCGTCTCCGCGACCAGCTTCCTGATCTGGCTCGACATCTTCGCCTTCTCGGTCGCGTTCATGCCGGCGAAGGGCTCGTCGAGCATGAGGAGCTTGGGCTCTGTGATGAGGGCGCGGGCGAGCTCGATCCGCTTCTGAAAGCCGTAGGGCAGGCCGGAGACCGACCGGTCCCGCACCTCCTCGAGCCCCAGCATCGGCAGGACGGTGCCGTTGATCTTCTCGTCGATGCGCCGTTCCTCCCGCGCCGCCGGGCCGAGATAGACCGCCGCGGCGAATATGCCCGTCTTCAGATGCGAATGCGCCCCGAGCTTGATGTTCTCGGCCACGGTGAGCCCGGGAAACAGCGCGATGTTCTGGAAAGTGCGCGATATGCCGGCGCGCGAGCGGCGGTGGGCCGGTTCGGCGAGGAGGTCGCGGTCCTCGAAGCGCACCTTGCCCCGGTCGGCCGGATAGAAGCCCGAGATGACGTTGAAGAGCGTCGTCTTGCCGGCGCCGTTCGGCCCGATGACGGCGGTGACCCTGCCCTGCGGCACGCCGAGCGAGACGTCGGACAGCGCCTTGACGCCGCCGAACGAGACCTCGACCTCCGCCACCTCGAGCAGATTGGGAGCCATGCTTCCCGTTCACTCCCTGTCGACACCTGCCGAGCCGGAACCCGGAAGACGTGCGCTCCTCCCGTCGACACCGCAGGGATGTCCAGGCAAATCTAGCCAACTGGCCGGACGCCGCATAACCGGCGAGCCTGCAAACCATTTTTGCGGCACATGGAAAGGCATGGCCGTTTTGGACGGGTATATTGACGCCTGATGAAAAGGGGAGGAGCGCCTTGATCAAGATTGGAGAGTTCGAGATCACCCGTGTGGAAGAGGTGGTGCTCGACGAGCCTGTCGATCTGCTGGCTGGCTTCAACGACGATATCCGCGACGCCAACCGCGGCTGGATGGTGCCCAACTTCTATGACGAGGAGCGCAACGTCTTCCATTCGGTCATCCAGACCTGGATCCTGCGCAAGGGATCGCGCACGATCATCGTCGATACCGGCGGCGGGGACGACCGCGACCGTCCGCTCTCGCCGCGGTTCCACATGACCAAGCGCCATCTGGACCGGGGTCTTACCGCGGCCGGCGTCGATCCCGACGCGGTGGACACCGTCTTCATCACGCATCTGCATGTCGATCATGTGGGCTGGAACACCCGCAAGGAGGGCGACGCCTTCGTGCCGATGTTCCCCAACGCCCGCTACATCATCTCACGAACCGAGCTCGAGGCGCGCGACCCCGAGCGGGGCGCGAAGGCGCGTCCGCCCGCCGCCTGGAACACCTATCTCGACACGGTGAAGCCAGTCCTCGAGGCGGGGCTCGTCGATCCCGTCGAGGGGACCGAAAGCTTGGGCGATGGGCTGGATATGATCCAGATACCCGGCCACTCGCCCGGCATGATCGGGCTGCGCGTCCGCTCGAAGGGCGAGGAGGCGATCTTCATCGCCGACGTCATGCACCAGCCGATCCAGATCCACTACCCCGAGTGGAACAGCAAGTTCTGCGAGAACCAGGATCTGGCGCGCGAGACACGGGCGAAGGTGCTCAAGCATGCCGCCGACGAGGGGTCGCTGCTGCTGCCCGGCCATTTCGGGAAGCCCTACTGCGGTTATGCTCGCCGCGACGGCGAGGGCTATCGCTTCGAGCCCGCGGCGGTCGAGCCGTGAGCGGCTTCCCTGTCGCCGTCGCGCTGCATGGCGAGCGCTCCGGCAAGCCGCTGCTGCTGGTCCACGCGCTGGGCACCGACGGCCGCTTCTGGAACGAGCCGGTGGCCGACCTGCAGCGCGACCATTTCTGCATCGTGCCTGACCTCAGGGCCTCGGGGCGCATGCCGAACCCACCGCTTCCGGTCACCGCCGAGGAGCACGCACGCGACCTCATCGCCATCCTCGATGCGCTGGATATCGGGCGCGCGATCTTCGCAGGCTGCGCGATCGGCGGGATGGTAGCCTCGCTCGCGGCAGCCCGCGCGCCGGAGCGGTGCGCCGGCCTCGTCATGACCAATCCGGGTCTGCGCAACGCCGACGCTGTCAAGGACATGCTGCGGGCCAGGGTCGACCAGGTCAGGGCAGAAGGCATGCAGGCCCTGCTGCCCGGGGCGGCGGAGCGTTCCTTCCAAGGGATGCCGCGAGACGGCCGCTACCAGACCTATGTCGAGCGCTACGCGGCGCAGGATGCCGAGGCCTACGCGCTCTCGGTGCTCGGCTTTCTCGACATCGACATCAGCGCAACCCTCCCGCTCGTCCGTTGCCCGGTGCTCCTCATGCCCGGCGGGAACGACGTGCTGATGCCGACGGGCAGCGCCGACGCGATCAGCGCGCTGGTGCCGCAGGCCAGGGTCGTCCCCCTGCCCGACGTCGCGCACTTCATCCCCTTCCAGGCGCCCGACCGCTTCGTGAAGGAACTGCGCAGTTTCGAGGCCGGTCTCGCCCTTCAGTGACGACCGAGCTCGCGCTTGAAGACGTGGGCCAGGAAATCGACGAAGAGGCGCAGCTTGAACGAGGTCTGCCGGCTGGCGGGAAAGACGGCGTAGACGCCGTTCTCGAAGTCGACATGGCTGACCCTGTATTCCGGCAGGAGGCGCGTCAGGCGTCCGTCAGCAAGCTCGCGGTGCACCGACCAGTCCGGCAGGAGCGCGATCCCCTGGCTCGCCTTGGCGAGCTCGACGAGGGCGAAGCCGAAATCCGTCTGGACCGACCCCTTGACCGGCACCTCCTCGATCCGGTTCTCGGCATCCATGAAGCGCCACACCGGATTGCCGAGATTGATGCGGTAGGTCAGGCAGTTGTGGTTGCGCAAATCCTGCGGCGCGGTGATCGGCGGCTTGCTCTTGAGGTAATCGGCAGTGGCCACGGCTACCCGCTCGCTCCCGGTCAGCTTGCGCGCGATCAGCGAGGAATCCTCCAGCTTGCCGATGCGGATGTCGACGTCGATCCCGTGGTCCATGACCGGGGCGATCGAGTTCGAGACGACCATGTCGATCTTGATGTCCGGGTACTGCTGCATGAATTCCGGCAGGTGCGGCAGGATGATGAGCTGGCCGACCAGCATCCTCGTGTGGACGCGCAGCACACCCTCGGGGCGGGTCTGGAGCTGGTTGACGCTGTGGTTGGCCTCGGCGAGCTGCTGGAGGATCAAGTCAACCTGGTTGAAGTAGAGCTCGCCCGCCTCCGTCAGCGCCAGGTTTCGGCTCGAGCGCTTCAGGAGCTGCGTCCCCAGCTGTTCCTCGAGCGCGGTGATGTGGCGGGAGATCGACGCCGGCGAGCTGCCGAGATGCCGCCCGGCGCCCGACAGGCTGCCCTGCTGCACGGCGCTCACGAAAGAGCGCAACGTCTGGAACCACTCCATGTACCGATCCCTGCATCAACCGCCGGGATTCCTACCGGCTTCGGGCCGTCTTTTCAAATGCCGCAAAGATGGCCTGATAGCGCTGGGCGTTCAGGGCCTAGCGGCAGGATGATATCCCAACCCTGCGGACATGGTTATCGAGGGAGGGGCCGTTGGCAGTCGGCGGAGTGGTGAGCGATCTGGACGTTGGCGACGTGCTCGGCCCTGTCGAGTACACGCTGAGCGCCTTCGTGGTGCGCGAGTACTGTCATGCGGTGGAATTGCACCATCCCTGCTTCCAGGGACGTGCGGGCGAGCTGGTGATGCCGCCGACCCTCATCCATCTCGACAAGCTCAGGCTGTATCGTCACGCCTGCCCCGGCGGCACCGGACCGGACGCGCGTATCCACTTCGAGTACGACGTCGAGGTCTTCCATCCTGTCCGGGTCGGCGACCGCCTGAGCGTCCGGGGAGAGATCACCGAGCGCTACGAGAAGAACGGCCGCGACTATCTCGTTCTGGTGATGGAGCTCTCGAATGTCGTCACGGGCGAGTTGCTCATCCGCTACCGCGACAGGGTGATCCTGGCCTATCGCGACAAGGCAGAGGCCGCTTGAGATGACGCACTACGCAGCCAACCCTTTCGAAGCCGGCGCCGAGTTCCGGATGCCGCCCCGCCCGATGACGCGCGAGCGCATGCGCCGCTACGTCGATGCGCAGCCGACGGTGGCGGCAGATGACGGCCGCATCCACACCCAGGAACCGACGATCCACGACGACGACGACTACGCACGCGAGCAGGGCCTGCCGGGCATCATCGCCGACGGCATGGTATCGACGAACTGGATCCTCGGCCTGCTGATCGACGTCTACGGCGAAGCGGTGGCCGGTCGTTGCAAGCTGCGCACCAAATACATTGCGCCGATCTACGAGGACCAGATCGTCATTTCCTGCGCCCGCGTCCTGCGGGTGACGCCCGCTCCGAATGGCCTTTCCGCCTGCGAGCTTGAAGTCTGGTGCGAGGACGACGCCGGCGCGAAGCTGACCGTCGGCGATGCGACCGTCTATGTCTGAGCAGGACCCAGGCGCCGGCGTCGGGGTGCTCGCGTCCGTCCGCGTCGTCGATTTCTCGCGCATCTTCGCCGGGCCCGACGCCACGCAGATGCTGGGCGATCTCGGCGCCGACGTCATCAAGGTCGAGGACCCCCGCGGCGGCGACGACTGCCGCTATCTCGGCGTGACCCGGGAGGAGCTCGACCGGATCGGCGCGCCGAGTCCGTCATTCCGCTCGTTCAACCGCAACAAGCGCTCGATCACCATCGATCTCGGAAACGAGGCCGGCCGCGAGGTCGCCAAGGCCCTGCTCGCCAAGGCGGACGTCACCGTCAACAACTTCCGGCCGGGCACCATGGAGCGCTGGGGTCTCGGCTATGACGACCTGCGCGAGATAAATCCCGGACTCGTCTACTGCGACTTCCATGCCTACGGGCCGGTCGGGCCGCTGGCCCATGTTGGCGCCAATGACCTCGCGCTGCAGGCGCATTCCGGCCTGATGCACATCACCGGCGAGGAGGGCGGCGCGCCGGCGCGGGCCGGCAGCGCGATCGTCGACCTCCATGCCAGCCTCGCCATCGTGAGCGCGGTGCTCGCCGCACTGCTCCACCGCGAGCGCACCGGAAAGGGACAGCGGGTCGACACCTCGCTGCTTCTCTCGTCCGCCCACCTGATGAGCTATTTCTATCAGGACTACTGGCTGACGGGTCGCCAGCACCGCCGCATGGGGACCGCCAATCACCTCAGCGTGCCGAACCAGGCCTTTCCGGCGGCCGATGGGCACGTGGTCATCATCGCGCCGACGGACGACATGTGGGCGCGGCTCGCCGCGGCGCTCGATCCGGCGACCCTCGGCGTCGAGCGCTTCCGCAGTTCCTCCGAGCGGCTCAGGCTGCGCAAGGAGGTCGTGGAGTCGCTCTCCGCAGTGACCCGGAAGATGCGCAAGCACGATATCCACGCCGCGCTGAGCCGCGCCAAGGTCAACGTCTCCATCGTCAAGGACATCGCCGAGGCGGCCGACGATCCGCAGCTTGCCGCCGTCGACGGCATATTCCGCGACGAGGAGACGGGCAGCCGCTACGTCGCGCCGCCCTTCCGGCTGCATGAGACGCCGGCCCGCGTGAGGCGCGGCTTTCCGGAGCTTGGCCAGCACACCGACGACATCCTCCGGGAAGCCGGTTTCGACGCGGCCGGCATCGAGCGCCTGAAGGCGGCGGGAGGTCTCGGGTGACGACCGGCAGGATGCCCGCCGCGCGGCCGCTGCCGGCGACGCTCGACGCGCTGATGCGGCCGCGAAGCGTGGCGGTGGTCGGTGCGTCGTCCGATGCCGCCAAGATCGGCGGCAAGCCCGTCGCCCTGATGAAGGACCATTTCGACGGCGTCGTCGTTCCGATCAATCCCAACCGTCCGGAGATATTGGGCCTGAAGGCCGCACCCTCGATCGCGGAAGCCGGAAGGTCGATCGACCTCGCCATCGTCGCCGTCGCCGCCCCCATGGCGGAGCAGGCGGTGTCGGACTGCATCGCCGCGGGCGTCAAGGCCATCATCCTGTTCAGCGCCGGCTTCGGCGAGATCAGCCCTGAGGGGCTGGAGGCCCAGGAGCGGATCGCCTTGCTGTGCCGCCAGGCGGGGGTCAGGCTGCTTGGCCCCAACAGCCTCGGCCTGATGAACCTCAGCAACGGGCTCTACGCCACCTTCTCCGCCGCGCTCGACAATATCTGGCCAAGCCGCGGCGCCGTCGGCGTCGCGAGCCAGAGCGGAGCGGTCGGCACCTATATCATGGCGCTCGCGGCCGAGGCCGGCATCGGCTTCAGCCACTTCATCGCGACGGGCAACGAGGCGGATGTCGACGTCGCCGACTGCGTCGAGTGGATGGCGGGCGACCCCGAGACGCGGGTCATCGTGGCCTATATGGAGGGGTGCAAATCGGGCGAGCGGCTGAAGCGCGCGCTGGAGGCCGCGCGCCTCGCCCGCAAGCCGGTGATCGCGATCAGGCCCGGCAAGACGGATGAGGGTCTGGCGGCGGTCCGCTCGCATACCGGCTCGATGGCCGGCTCCAAGCAGGTCTTCGACGCGATCCTGAAGGCCTATGGCGCCTGGCCGGCCGAGACGATCGAGGAGGCCGTCGACCTCGCCCGCGCCTGCAGCGCCGGCCGTCTGCCGCGCGGCGCCGGGACGATGATCGTGACGCCCTCAGGCGGCGTCGGCATCATGATGGCGGATGCGTGCATCGAGGGCGGCCTCGCCCTGCCTCCCCTCCCCGACGCGGCGGCTTCCGAGATCAGGAAGCTCCTGCCGCTCGCCAGCACCGGCAACCCGATCGACACGACCGCCCAGGTCTCGAACGACATCGGGCTCTACGGCCAGGTGATCGACATCGTGGCGACGCGGACGGATGCGCCGATCCTGATGATCTTCATGGCCCACATGGGCAAGACGCCGGCGATCACCGAGCGCCTCAAGCCGATGCTGAGGGAGATCGCCGGCCGCTATCCGGACCGCGTCATGGTGATCGTCACGCGGGCGGCCGAGGATTTCCGCAACGAGATGGCAGAGGCCGGCTATGTCGTCTTCGAGGACCCCAACCGCGCCGTCACCGCCGTCGCCCGGCTCCTGCACTTCGCGCGCGGCTTCGACAGGCCCGCACCTCCGGCAGCGTCGACGGAGGCGACGCCTATCGACGTGCTGGAGGCCGCAGCCTCGGACCCCGCAGCCGGCGCGCGCCTCCTGGCCCAGATCGGCATCCCGCAGCTCCCGCAGCAGCTTGCCCGCTCGGAAGACGAGGCGGCCGACGCGGCGGGCGAACTCGGCTACCCCGTCGTCATGAAGATCGCCTCGCCCGACATCCAGCACAAGACGGAGGTCGGCGGCGTCGCGCTGTCGATCGGCGACGAGCAGGCCGTCCGCACCGCGTTCCGAAAGATGCTGGCGGAGGTCGGCAGGAAGGCCCCGGCGGCCCGCATTCTCGGGGTCACGCTCTCGCCGATGCTGGTCGGCGGCATCGAGACGATCATCGGCACGCAGAACGATCCCGACCTCGGCCCGGTCGTCATGTTCGGGCTCGGCGGCACGATGGCCGAGGCGCTGAAGGATGTCGTCTTCGCGCCGGCGCCGGTCACCGCCGGGCAGGCGCTCGACATGATCGCCTCGATCCGGGCGGCGGAACTGCTCGACGGGTGGCGCGGCGCTCCTCCGGTCGACAAGCGGGCGCTTGCCGGGGCGATAGAAGCCGTATCGGCCTTCGCCGCAGCCAACGCGTCTTCGGTCGAGAGCCTGGAGGTCAACCCGTTCGTGGCTACGCCGCGCGGCGGCGTCGCGCTCGACATGCTCCTGCAGCTTCGCGAAGGGCGCTGAGATGGACGTCTCCTTCACGCCGGAACAGGTCGCGTTCGGCAGCGAGATGCGCCGCTGGCTGGAAGAAAACCTGCCGGCCGACTGGGGCGGGCCACGCTTCACCGGACCGGCGGACGAGGCCGCCAATGCCCGCTTCCAGATCGACTGGGAGCGGCGTCTCTACGCCGCCGGCTACCAGGGCATCCACTGGCCGAGGGCCTATGGCGGGCAGGGCCTCAGCGTCGTCGAGCACCTGATCGCCGCCGAGGAACTCGGCAGGGTGTCAGCGCCGGAGGGCATCAACACGCTCGGCAAGGAGCTGGTCGGGCCGATCGTGCTGGCGCTCGGCAGCGAGGAGCAGAAGAAGCACTACATCCCACGTCTCCTGCGCCTCGACGACATCTGGTGCCAGGGCTTCTCCGAGCCGGGCGCAGGCTCCGACCTGGCCGGCCTGCGCACCAGGGCGACGCGCGACGGCGACCAGTGGGTGGTCAACGGCCAGAAGCTCTGGACGAGCTTCGCCCACCACGCCAACAAGTGCATCCTGCTCGCCCGCACCGATCCCGAAGCGCCGAAGCACAAGGGCCTCACGCTCTTCCTGCTCGACATGGAGACGCCCGGCGTGACGGTCCGGCCGCTCAGGCAGATCACCGGCCGCAGCGAGTTCAACGAGGTCTTCTTCGACGACGTCCGCATCCCCGCGGGCTCCCATCTCGGCGAGGTGAACAAGGGCTGGGACGCCGCCGTCGGGGTCCTCGGCTTCGAACGGGCGACCGCGCGCTTCTACAGGCAGGCGCGCTTCATGGCCGAGTTCCTGCAGCTCGTCGGCAGCCTCGCGTCGCGGCCGGAGAAGGCAGGCGACGGGTGGTACCGCCAGCGCGCGGGCGCGCTCCTCGCCGAGCTGCGCATGCACAGGCTCCTCAACCTCAAGGTGGCGAGCCGCGTGGTCAACGGGCGCCAGATCGGAGCCGAGGCGAGCATCGTCAAACTCTTCTGGAGCGAGATGCACCAGCGGATCATGGATTTCGCCGCGGAGGTCTTCGGCGAGGAGTTCGTCGAGGACACGCCGGAGGCAGAGCGCTTCCGCTACCTCTACCTGAACATCCGCGCCGAGACGATCTACGCCGGCACCTCCGAGATCCAGCGCAACATCATCGGCGAGCGCATGCTCGGTCTGGGGCGCTAGCGATGCACTTCGACTTCTCCTTCGAGCAGCAGAGCCTCGCCGACGGAGTCCGGCGCATCCTGCAGGAGTTTCCGCCGGTCAAGGACGCTCCGCCGCATCCCTATGCCGCGCATGAAGTGATCGGCCGGCTGGGCGCCTTCGGGCTCTTCGGCGAGGATGGCGGCCCCTGCCCTCTCGGCGCCGTCGATCTCGTCGCCGTGGCGATGGAGGCGGGCCGCACCATCGTCGCGGCGCCGGTGGCGGAATCCCTTGCCGCGGCCATCGTGCTCGGTCCGTCGATCGCCGCCACGCTGGCCGGCGGCGGTCTCGTCGGCGTCGCCATCTCGGGCGCGGTCGGCAAAGGCGCGCCGGCGCTCGTTCCCCACGGCGGCGAGGCGTCGCTCTTCGTGCTGCCCGACGGCGAGCGGCGGTGGCTGCTGGCGGAGCGTGGACAACTCGACATCGAGCCGGCCGGGACGATGGACATCACCGCCGATGCCGTCCGGGTGCGCCTGCGCGCCGGGGCCGATTCGGCCCATCCGGCGACCAACGCCCGCCCGATGGACGACATGCTGCAGCTTGCCTGCCTGGCCGAGATCGTCGGCGCCGCCGCCGCGATGCTCGACCGGACGGTGGCCTATATCGGCGAGCGCGAGCAGTTCGGGAAGCCGGTCGGCTCGAACCAGGCGGTCAAGCACATGGCGGCGGACTGCGCGGTGGCCGTCGAGACGATGAAGGCTGCGGTCGAATATGCCGGCTGGACGGCAGACGCGGCGACAGAGGACGAGGCGGTGGCCGAGGAGGCACGGCTCGCGCTGGCCTCGGCCGCCTCCTTCGTCGGCGAGCACGGGCGGCGGGTCGCCGAACGCTGCGTCCAGATGCACGGCGGCATCGCCTTTACCTGGGACTACGGCCTGCATGTGCCGCTGCGCCGGATCGTCCTGCGCACGGCCACGGCGGCCAGGCCGCGCGAGGCGCGCGAGGCGCTGGCCACGCATCTGCTCGACAGTGGAGGGTGATTGATGGACGACGCCGGCCGGGCCGATCTGAAGCAGCGCATCATCGCCGCACGGGGCTATTGGGCGCGCTTCCACAACGTCCTTCTCGAGCGCGACCCGGGATTCCTCGAGGCCTATCTCGCCTTCCAGTCGGCGCCGACCAGCGGCGTGCTTCCCCGCAAGCTCTGCGAGTTCATCTACATCGCCATCGATCTCTCGGTGAACCACATGTACGAGCGCGGCGGGCGCCGGCACATGGAATACGCGCTGAACGCCGGCGCGACGCCGGACGAGGTGCTCCAGGTGGTGCTGCTCACCGCCGTGGTCTCGGCGCAGCAGCCGATCGATCTCGGCCTCGACATCCTGGCGGAGCTCCGCGGCGAGGTTGGCGGGCCGGACCGAGCCCGGCGGGAGCGCATCGGCGGCGACATGGCGGCGAGCTACGACGCCTATGGTGCCTCCGTCTGGGAGCGGGGGCCGTTGCCGCGCCTCGACAAGGAGCTGATCGCGCTGGCGCTCTGCGCGGCGCCGACCTGTCTCCACAGGGACGGGATCCGCCGCCACATGAAGGCGGCGCTCGAGGCCGGCGCCTCCGAGCGGGAGATCTACGCCGTCCTCCAGCTTGCGGCGGCGCTCTCGGTCCACAGCTGCACGATCGGCGTGCCCGGCTTCGACGACGTGCTGCAGGGGAAGTTCGTCGAATGAGCCGCGGCGGCACGTCCTTCGCGATCGTCAACGGCGCCGCCTGCCGCTTCGATCTCCGGCCGGGCGGCGAGAGGGCGGTCGTCCTCATCCACGAGCTCGGCGGCAGCCTGGAAAGCTGGGACGGGCTCGTGTCGCTGCTTGGAGCCGACCTGACGATCCTGCGCCACGACCTCCGCGGCGCCGGCATGTCGGAAAAGTGCCGCGGGTCGAACGATATCGACATGCTGGCCGATGACGTTGCCGCCCTCGCCTCGCTGTGCGGGCTGCCCGATCGCTTCACCGTGATCGGCGCGGCGATGGGAGCCGCGGTGGCCGTCCGCTTCGCAACCCGCCACGAAAGCCGGACCGAGGCGCTCGTCCTCGTCGGGCCCGCCCTTGGCGTCCCCACCGAGCGCCGCGATGCCGCGCGCGCGCTCACGGCGCGGATCGAGGAGGAGGGCCTGCGGCCGATCGCGGCCGACCTCCTGCCGCGCGCCTTTCCCGAGGCGCTGTGGCCGGACGAGGCGGCTCGGGACCTCGCCCTTGCCCGCTGGTACGGCGCCGACCCGGAAGGCTACGCCGCGAACTACCGCGTCCTGATCGAGAACGACCTGCGCCCGGAACTTTCGTCGGTCTCCTGCCCCACGCTCGTGCTCGCCGGGCGCCACGACCCCTTTGGACCGCCGGACGCCATCGAGGCGGGGACGTCGCGCCTGGCGAGGCGAACGTTCGAGATCCTCGACGGCGGCCACTTCATGGCCGTGCAGTCGCCCGGGCTCGTCGCGCCGCCGATCAACGCGTTCCTGGAGCGGAGACGGTGACCGGGGAACTGGTGGAGGAAGACAGGGGCGACGGCGTCGTCCTCCTGACGCTCAACCGCCCCGCGGCCCGCAACGCGCTCAGCCCGTCGCTGCGCCTGGCGCTCGCGGACGCCTTCACCCGCCTTGCCGCCGATCCCGCGGCGCGCTGCGTGGTGGTCACCGGCGGGCCGGGGATCTTCGCCGCCGGCGCCGACATCAAGGCGATGGCGACCCAGTCGGCGAACGAGGCCGCGGCCCGATCGACGGCTCCGCTCTGGCGGCCGCTCAAGGATTTCCCGAAACCGGTCGTGGCCGCCGTCAACGGCCTGGCGCTGGGCGGCGGCTGCGAGCTCGCCATGCATTGCGACATCATCGTCGCCGGCGAGAGCGCCCGCTTCGGCCAGCCGGAGATCAAGGTCGGCATCATGCCGGGCGCGGGCGGCACCCAGCGGCTGGTGCGCGCCGTCGGCAAGTTCAAGGCGATGCGCATGCTGCTGACCGGCGAGCCGATCACGGCGGAAGAGGCCGAGCGTGCCGGGCTGGTGTCCGAGGTTGTCGAGGACGAGCGCGTATTGGCGCGCGCGCTGGAGCTGGCCCGCACGATCGCGGGCCTGCCGGCGCTGGCGCTGCAGCGCATCAAGCAGGCGGTGCTTGCGGGCGCCGACCTGCCGCTCGAGGCCGCGCTCCTTCTCGAGCAGCAGTCGATGCAGCTGCTCTTCGGCACGCACGACCAGCGCGAGGGCATGGCCGCCTTCATCGAGAAGCGCGCGCCCACCTTCGAGTAGATCTGGCTGATTGAAGCGGAAGCGACGGTCGAATGGCCGCCGCGCGCGGCGCATCAGGACGTGTCATGCGGTTCTTGCCTCCAGCCGGCCATGGGGCGGTCGGAGCGAGTAGCGAGGCAAGCGGATGCGAAGCCGCGCCGCGCGGGCCTGGCGAACAGGCAAGCGTCGGGCAGCATGGCGGCGAGCGCGGCGGCCAGCACCCTGAAATGGGCGGCGAGGCGGAGCGCCTCCTCGGGTCCGTTGCCGGCCGCCGCGAACCCTTCGTCCGGCAGCGGCATTCCGGTTTCCTCGAAGACGAATTCCTCGGCCACGGCCGCTGCCCGCCGCAACAGCCAGAGCACGAGCAGGCGGACCAGGGCAGACCGGTCGGCGGCGCGCTCGGCAAGGGCGGCGAAAGAGACGAGCAGCGCAACGATGCGCCGCAGCACCCTGTCGTCCCTCATTGCCGCATGCACGTCCATGTCACCGCCTTTCGTCACCGGCGGACATTGTCGCGCGGGTCGCGGAGGCGGGGATAGATCGGTCGCGAAATCGCGGAAGTGGTTGATTCGGCTTGGGAGGGCGTTTGACTCCATCCACGGGTGCTTCGGCAGGATCGTCGCACTCGTGGAAGCGACTGAGCCTCGAACCGGATGGCCATCCGGTTCGAGGCTCAGTCGCTTC